>Ga0129316_1000097_pt1 | contig 68229 bp, 93 predicted proteins | sample Cm1ome_2_FD_94429 | JGI IMG/M metagenome (GOLD analysis project Ga0129316, IMG submission 94429) | Eastern black-and-white colobus group fecal microbial communities from Wisconsin, USA - Cm1022B metagenome | ecosystem: Host-associated > Mammals > Digestive system > Large intestine > Fecal...
CGAGCAGGAGTGTGACGGTGCATGATATGGCGTATGGTGGCTGTGGCGAGGAATTGTGTGGTCGTTGTGGAGGTCTTTAGGGGGGAGTTAGAAACAAAAAAGGCTTTAAATCAACGTTTGTAGGCTCTAAAAATGGCTCTTATCTAATATCTATTATCTAATATATGTCGTTCGTCGGAAAAACAAGTTTTTCCTCCTCACTCTATATTAAGAAAAACAGAGGAGGGAAAATAATAATAATATTTATGTATTAAAAAGCTTGAGAAAATTCTCAAACCTTATTTCACTTTATTGTCTAATTTACTTAATTCCACTTCGTTATCTACTCGATTAGCATATACTGGTTTATAAGATTTATTTTCTAAAACCATTATGTAAGGTGCTTTGGCAGAATTATAATAACTATCATCAATATTTGAAGTTATATAACTAGGTATTCCCTTACTAGCTTCTATATAGGCTGTAGGAGCTTTCTTTTTATCCAAAACTGTCGTTATTTTACTTTGCCATTCTTTACATACAGGGCATTCTTTTTTATAAAGAACAATAATCAATTGTTTATTATTACTTTTTTTAAACTGATTTACAAGTTTACGACTGGTTTCGTCTTGTTTCGCCTCATGATAGGTAAATGTTTTGGTATTTTGGTAATTATAAAAATAATATCCCGTTCCAAAACATAAACTAACAAAAATAGCAACTAGTCCAATAATTTTTCTTTTCTTCATGGTTAATACTCCTTATATTATATACTCTATACAGATAAATTTATTTACCTTACAAAAATATTTTAGCACAAACACTTGACTAATGCAAATAAAAGATATATAATAATAATGTAAGATACAAAATAGAGTTAAATGTATGGTGAGAGGAGGACGTTTTTATGTTAGAGCAACGAGATTTAAAAGCAGAAATTAATGCTAAAGTAGCTGTAAGAGTATCTAAACAAAAAAACAAAAACAGTCAAAGATTAGACGAATTGAAACATAAAATAGATACTGTAAAACCTTACGAAACTCCTTTAAGAGACTACCAAAGATGGGTTCGAGAGTATAACGAATTATTAGGTAAGTAAAAATGAAACGAAGAAATAGAAAAAAAGAATTAAGACATAAGCTAAAACAGGAGGCTTATGTTGCAAGAGCAAAAGAAAAACGGGAAAGATACGAAGGAAAAAGCGAATATATTCGTGATTATCTTAAAGAAATTGAGAGCATAGAAGCAAGTTACAATAGACAACTTGATGAATACGTAGAAACAGAAGTTGAAAGACAACTTTCTTTAAATCCTGAGGTAAAACAATACCATGAAATAGAAGAGATAGACTATGCGTCTGAAATTCGTCATCTTGGATTAGTTGTTAGTAATTCTGATGTAAGAGTTGTTCCTGACTTAGTGGAACTTGGCTATATTATTAAGGGGTGGAAAGAGGACTTCGAGGAATTCATGTCTGAGATTCCTGAAAATTATGCCAATAGTGATTTTGGTGTTATGGCAAGAGAGGGTTTTATTGATGAGATTTCAACTCATTTTGTCGATAATCAAGAAAGTCCTAGCAAATTAAGAAACTATCAACCAAGTTTGCAGAATTATGTAAGAGAAATCCGAGAAAGATATCTTTCTCAAGGGACATCAACAGTATTTGAATATAATAATTTCTTTTAATTTCAAACATATGCTTCTGAAATCGATTTTAAGAGGGATATTTGAGGTTTTAAGCACTAGAATGGGTAAATATACCTAAAATATTTAAAACTTCATACAGAGGCGTTTAAGTACAAAATAAGAGGAGATAAAAATGCGAGCATTTATAGGGGATATTGAAGCAACAGTTTTTAATGGCAAAGACCTTGAAACAGAGGCTTGGCTTATATGCTTAGCGGAATATGATACAAACTACAATCATTATTTTAAATCTATTGGAAAAGCAATGGCGTTTATAGTTAATCAAAATGAAACAAATTTTTTCTTTCATAATCTTAAAGGCTACGATAGCAATTTTATTTTAGAGTGGCTGGAAAAGAAGGGGTATTCATTTGTAAAAATTGGAGAGACACCAAAAAATTCTGAGAAATTTGTTGTAGGCAAAGACCATAATTTTACGATTTATACTCAAACATCCACTGGGTATTCTATTCAAAATTTTTTTGATACTAAGAAATATTTAAAAGAAAGTGTTGAAAGTATCGGAGAAAGTTTGGGGCTACCAAAAGGGGAAACTCCGTTAATTAAGCATAAACATAAAGGAAAACAGAAAATTAAAGTAACGGCTAAACATGAGGAATATATCAAGCGAGATACAAAAATTGTGAAAGAAGCAATGAAGCGATATCACTTTATGGAAGCATACGAAAACAGAATATATTCTATTGGTAATTTCGCACTACAACAAGCGCTTGTGGGAGTTGAAAATTTTGAGTTGAAACGTATAGATGAATTTGAACCTGTTAACAAACCAAATGGTTGGAAACAAACTTATCATGTGAAACGTTTTAAAAAATTTGTTGAGCCAACTGTTTATGCTAAGAAACCTAAACGTTTTGAATTTAAGTACAAACGAGGGGTGAACCATTACAAGGAAATTATCAAAGCAGAGAAAGAACTAAAAGTTGAAATTAATGCTAGTGAAGGCTCAAAAAAGAAAAAACTTGAGGGAGAACTTGAGCAGTTAGAACGTTATCGTCAAATGCAAGGGAATTTCATTGTTCGTTTAGAACAAAATGAAAAAGGTCGTCAATCATTTAAGGGAGGTTTTATTTATCCGAACCCAACAAAACGAAATAAATGGATTGAACAAATGGGATTAACACTTGATGACAATAGTATTCATCCTTATCAGTTAGCAACTCAGAAATTGCCCGGAGACTATGTTGACAAAGTACCTGACCTTGCAACGTTCAATAAAAAATATGGTACAGGAGATTATCTCTATTTAGCTGATATTCGTAGAGTTAAGGCTGAGGTTAAAAAAGGCAAAGTCCCTGTTATTAAACTCAGGGAAGAGGAACAGAAAGCCAATTTAATCAATGGTTATGAAGGAATCTTTAATGACCCTATTGAACAAAAAATTGATTATAAAACAGTACTTGCCCAACCTGATTTTGAGTACCTACTAGAGAATTATGATATTAAGAAATTAGATTATAATTTACTAGTGTTGAAGGTAAATTACGACCTAATGGCTAAAATGAAAAAACATGTTGATTACTGGACGCAAAAAAAGCTAGAGGCGAAAAAAGCTAAAGATTATTTTGCCTATAGCGAAGCTAAAGCTATGATGAATAATGTTTTTGGGTATTTAGGTGTTCGAAAGAACAAGATGGCAAGTATGGCAAGGTCATATATTTGTGTAGCAAGTTTTGTAAGTGCTTATTCCCGCACAATGACAGCAAGAACTGTCAATAAAATTGGACTTGAATATTTTTGTTATTCAGCTGTAGATAGTATTCATATGATTTTACCCAAAGAGTGTCTAAACTCTAATGGTGAATTTGATAAAAAGAAAACCTTAAGTTATTTCAAACGCTTAAATATTGAAATTGATGATTATAAGTTAGGAGCATGGAAGATAGAAAGTATCTGGAATAAAGCTAAATACATTGGAGCTAACTGCTATGGGGAACAGGATATAAGAACAGGCTGGTCTACTACAATTAGTGGTTATAAGCGACAAGTAGCTATGAAAGATTTTAAAATTGGTTACAAAGGAACACATGATTTAGCCACAAAGGTTAAAGGAGGTACACTATTGCTCCCAACAGAGTACCAAATTTTAGGGCTATAAATAGTTAGTATTTCAATACTAACGCATACTTATGTTATAATAGAGCTATGGCAAAACGCTTTAACAAAAAAGAATCACTCTGTATCAAATTGAGTGATTCTTTTTTGTTGTTATTCCAGAAAAGTTAAATTTTATTAGTAATACGGTAAATAGTATGTATAGTAGCAATAATAAGCAAGAATAGCAATAATTGCTCCTATGGCAAATAATATAGCGTAAAATCTTCCAGACCGTCTGGTTTCGCTTGCACGAACATAACCTGCTAAACCAGTAACCACTACCCACGAAACAATTAAAAATATTACTGATTGTTCTCCAGTCATTTGTATAATCTCCTACTCATTAAGTACATTATTATCTTATATCACTTATTGTCTTTTGTCAATTATCTTATATTCTTTATATTTGCATAAAAAAATTCACTAGATGTTTTCTAGTGAATTTTTATTGTTTTATCCAAATAATGAGCGCATAACATCTTCAAGATTGAGAGTTAATGTGTAATCTTCCAATACTTTTTCTCCGTTAATCATTGTATAGCGGTCATTTCCGTCTGGTAATTTACCATTTGGTAAAGCTAAGCTCAAATGAATTGTATCTAAGCGACTATCAAGAGTACTACCTTTGAGGTCTAACATTTTATCAATGACTTGCGCAACCTCCATTAGCTGTTGATTTTTACTTTTTCCTGCTTTCAAACTCGTAGGAGTTGAAAAATCAATCTCGGCAGTAGATTGTCTAAATTGAACACTCGTTGGAACAAATTGAGTTTCAAATCCATTTTCCAAAAGAACATCTTGAATATCATCTATGTGTTCATTTACCCACTTTTGTGCAAGCTCTTTTTTCTTTTTATTTTGTTCATCATAGTTTGCAAATCCAGCAAATTTCACTCCATGATAAATACAGGATTGATACGGAACACTATGTTCCATTTCAGAAGTCTCTTTAAAATTTTTGAGTTCTAAAAGTTTTTCGTCAAAATAATAAGGGTCTTTACCAAGTTCTTCTCGAGCTTCGATATAAAAGTCTCCATTTTTTAAAGTCTTTATTGAACTGAATGGTGGTACTTCCTGCCCATTTTTTTTAATGTTAAGGAGTGCTTGTTTTGCGGAGACGGCTAAGGCGCTGTCTTCTTCCTTTTTGCTAGAACGTTTTTTTGTTGTGCCATATATCAGGTTTTCTAGTTCAGTATTTTCAAAATCGTCTTTCAATCGGTGTATAAGAATAGTGTAGGTTCTAAATACCTTATGATTTAATTGTTGACGTGTATTGACTAAGACTACAGCGTTATTAATGCGACTTCTTGCTTCTAATATTGCATTGTCCTTAGTATCTCTTTTATCTGAACTTTTATCTAGGGTTTGATAGAGTCTCTTATCAATAGCAAATACATTTAAAAACTCTTTTTTTAGCTTTTTAGCAGTCTTATCATTTCTTATTTTTTCCCGTTCAAAGTATTTTGCTCTGATTCTTAAATTATTTAAGTAACCTATACAAGCTACTAAAATAAATAGAATTAGAACAACTCTAACAATTTTTATATAACCTAAAGCACTAGGAAAAAAGCGTAGAATAACATATGTAATTAGATATCCAAAGATAAGAAACCACAAACTAAAGTTGACAAAACTGCGCCAACTTTGCCCGTTTTCTGCTTTGGGAAAATTTGCACTCTCGTTAAATTTGTTTTTACTATAAATAACTGCAAAATCTCGTTCCATATTATGCTACCTCTTTTTTCTTTTTCTTAATAAGAGTGTAAGTATTGCCGTTTTGTTCAGCTAGCCCAGCTCTAACAAGTTCACGTTTATATTTAACCATTTTGGATTTTGAAATATCGGGAACAATTTTATCATCTTCCCGAATGACACCAAAATAATTAACTTTATTGAAATCGTTAATATGTGTAACGTCTCGTTGACTAAAGAAATAACCTTGGGAACGCACGCGCCTATTTTGCGTTTTTAAGATATTATCTCCGCGTCCTTTGAGTTGATGTGGGTTAATGTCGTTTTCTTCAACTTCCATAAGCGTTGAGCTATCAACTGATGACCCCATGGAAAGCCCACATTTAGCAGGAAAGTTGTTCTTCATTGTCCCAGTGATAACATCTACAGAAGGGCGTTGTGTTGCCAAAAGGGCGTGAACCCCTTGAGCACGGCATTCGGCGGCGATACGATTAAATGTATCTTCATTCTCTTGTCGATTTTGAGCCATCAATGAAGCAAATTCATCTGTCAATAAAAATAGATGAGGAAGATAGCCAAATTTCTTTTCCTCAGCTTCAGCTTTATTGTTTTCTACCCATTCATTATATTCTGTAAGGTTTTTAACACCAATTTCAGCAAACATAGCTGAACGTGTTTCCGATACCATTAGAGCAAAGCGTGATAACATAGAAGCTTCATTTGTGTCAAGAATAGGATTGACAGCAAAATAAGGGCTATCTTTGTAAACAGCAAACTCAGTCATTTTGGGGTCTATTCCAACAAATTGAACTTGCTGAGGAGTGTTATGTATCATGAGCTGTGAAATAATGCTGACAAGCTCAACGGATTTACCAGAACCAGTAGTACCGCAGAAAATAACATGACAAGCTTCTGGTGAAGCTAGGTCAACTTTAACGGGATTACCATTAGAATCATTTCCGAAAGAGACAACTAGGTCAGCTTCTTTACTTTCAAAGTAAAGACGTTCAGTAGAGTAGTAGTAGTCTGAGTAAATATCATTATCGTCCACCCCGTCTTCCTCTTCGTCCTCTTCTGTAGAAGAAGCAGAAACAACATCTTGGTCTATTCCAAAATTCCAAGTCCAAGCATTTTCGCATTCTGGATTCCATATATTTTCTTCTTCAACACGATAATCTACAAAATGTTCAACTTTCATCTCATCTAGGAGTTCACCGTCTTTTGAATAAGTTTTAGCAATCCATCTTAGACCAGAATGCTGAATATCACTACCTCCGCTGAACATACCTGCTTCAGTAACTTCACCATCTACTTTTTCAATACGTGTGAGCCAGTAAAAACCATCTTTGTGTTTATCTTGCCTGTCTTCAAATTGCTTTTGAACACCAATATTATCTTCACCCCACCATCTAACGCCAAGGCGTTCATCACCTTCTGAACCATAATAACCAACGGGGAAGAAGTGCGCCCATTGCCAATCATCATGTCCGTTTCTATTTTTCTTAATATGAGGGTCTATGGCTTTGATACGTGACTTATTTCGGGCATTAGCACGCAACTGTCTAGGTCTTTTTTCTTCTTCTTTACCATTTTCTCGACTGAAGTGATATCTTCGTCCTGCACCAGTAAACATAAGTGCTTCAAAAGTATTATCGTTTTGAGCAAAAATAATAGAATTAACAGGAAGCTTATCTGTGTTATTAATATAGTCTCCAATATTATCAAAAATATTGAATTTATTATCATGAGATGGGTTGATATCTTTAACAGGTATTTGTGGAGCGTCATCTTTAGCGTGATAAGAATAGCCGTCACCATCATCGTTCAAAGATACATTTTTGATGTCTGCTTCAATAGCCCCTTTTTTACCTAGGTAAGCAGGGTGATAAAGACTAGGCTTTTGGTAATTCTTAGGAAGTTCAAAAACATTGTCTTTAAATATAGGGTTTTCTTTTCGCCATTCTTCAAGGTCAATTAATTCTTGAGGTTTTGTGTAAAAATAAGGTTCAAACATTTTCCTGAAGAAAGCTATTGGTACTGTAAATGATTTTATAGATGGTTTAAAACTATGTTTTAATTTATGAATACGCTGTTTTGTTTCTTGATAGTTCATAGATTAATTCTCTTTCATAAGTACTAATAAAATAGAGAAGCCTATAGGCTTCTCTTAAGATTCTAGCATTGACTGATAAAGATAGCCAATATTTCTAAGGGTAACAGCTAAAGCCTGCGAATTATTATCCAATTCTTGGAACAAATCGCTTAAACTATGATAGTTTTTAGCAATTGTTTCATAAGCGTTAGGGTCTGCTTCTAACAGTTCAGGAGGAACGATACTGTTAAGAGAAAGATTATCATAAGCATTAATGATATTTGATGTTTTTCCAATATCTTCAACAGCTAATTCAATTTCTTCAATAGCAGTAGGGAAGTCAGTAGCTGTACGAGCATAAATATTTGGATATGTTCTATCAAATTCACTATATTTGTTAACTCTCTGGTGAATTGAATAAAGGATAAAATTTAAATCATCTGAGATAATAGCAAGACTGTCTTCTTCAAAAAAGCGTTTTGTTATGGTTTCAATCTGATAACAAGTTTGCTTATACTTTTCAACTAAATAATTAATTGTAAGTGCTGACCTCTGTGCAAGGCTGATAGCTAGTAAGTCTAAGTCGTTATTTTTCATAATATTAACCTAAAAACTCATCTCGAGCGTCAACAAATTTAGTACGTGCTTTATCGAGGTTATCCATAAATTCTTGGATAGCTTCCCAGTCGCTATTATCTTCAAAGTTAACATTAGTAGTAGTTGAACGCAAAGTTTCAAATTCTTCACTAAGTTTATCGAATTCGGATTTACGATTTGAAAATTCATCTGAACGTCTAATTTCATTTTGCAACATTGTAGGCGTTGCTGAAATCATGTTATCCAAATCATCAAATGCTGTTTGATACTCTTGAAATAGTCTTTGTACTGTCTCCCATTGTTGCTGTTTAAGTTGTAAATTTTCCAAAAAGCTAGCCATTGTTAATCTCCTTTAATGATTTATTGGTTTCTTGATATCTTTGCTGTACATAACTACTTTGACGAGATATCACTTCTAGTTGTCTAAGGTCAAGTTTGAGTTGTTGACGCAAAAGTTCTAACTGTTGCAAAGTGAAGGTATCTGGTCTAGTTGCTTGTATAGCATTTATATCTGCTTCAATTGTCTTTAGAGTGGCGTTTATGTCGCTGATAATATTTTCCATAAATACCTTTTGCCTCCTTATAAATAAAGTTTACTATATATTGCGGTTAAAATCAAGATTATTATGTTAAAAAGGTTGTCAACCCTTTTATTCTTTGCTATTATTATAATTAACAAGATATAGTTTAGTAAATTTAAAAATAATTAGTAAGGAGACAATCTATTGATAGGTAATTTATGGGACTTATTCGGTCAAGAGAAACCAAGAACGATTGTTGTTAAAATGGACTTAGATACTAGAAGACAACTAGATATGCTATGTAAATATTACCAACGAACTAAGCAAGAAATCATAGTTGCTTTAATTCTTAACGAGAAAAGAAAGTCAGAAGATGATAGAATAAAAGGTAATAAGTTAGAAGTCTCTAAAAAGAGCAGAGCTAAGCAAAATAAAACTATGTTTAGAGTTTCTGAAAACATTAAGCAGACTTATGATGAATTAACACACGAAAAAGGGGCTAAAAACTATTTATTTATCAAAAGCTGGATACACAATGAATACAAAGAAATTATGGGAGAAACAAATGGAGTTTAGTGCATATCTAAAAGAACTAGGTCTTGATGAAATTATAGCAGATTTACATAACTTTGAAGATTCCGCTAATGACAATCAAAAAGAGGCTATTCAAACAATGATAGTAGCCTACGAAAGCGCAATTGATGGTTCTGAAGATTATAAAGCCCTAGAGGAAACATTGCAATTTACGATTGATAAACGCTTTAGTAATAATCAGAAGATAGATAACGTCATTAGAAAGCACGCGCTTGTTAGTATGCTGATATTGCTTGAATTAAGCCGTCAAGGAAAAGCTGACTTTAAAAAGTGGTTGGAAAGCATTGTTGTCTCAACTAGAACAGTCATTGATGGTGATGAATTTGAAGAAGTAACAACTATCAATATTAACAATGATGATGACAGTGCAGAAGAAAAAGCACTTGCTGAGGTTACATTTGAGGAGGACTTTTTGGATATCCCACTTGCGAACCGTTTGGCAGGTAAAAAATGGCTTGATGAAAATGCTCCTAATAATCCTAAATGGAGCGGATATATTGGGAAAAAATCATTAGTCGAGCAGTTAGAAAATATTGAGAGTTTTGATAAAGACGCCAAGATACAAAGTTTTACTAATATCAGTAATACCCGAAAACGTATGAAGATGTTAAATACCCTAATTTCTAAGCGGTTTGAGTTGGTTCTTAATGGTTATAGAGAAAAACTTGGAGTAAGTCCTATTCTTCGTAAAAACATGAAGTTTGGTGCTGATGAGGTTGCTTATTTTTCTGAATTAATTGATAATAATAACGAGGAAATCGTAGCAAGCTCAGGAAAGTCAGTTACGATTGATTATTTTGCTGACAACCTTTTTTATCACTTGACTAAAGATAGAAGTGATTTTACCGAAAAAGCAAAATCATTTATGCTAAATATTTTCATAACTGAAATTAAGCATATTAAGACAAATACAGAAGATAGATATGTAATGACTTATCACTATGAATTGAAAGAGGAATAACATGGCAGAACTTCCAAAATACCTTGGATATAGTTTTGAAAAGGAAATATCCAAGGAGATATTATCAGAGATAGAAAGTAAAATCATAGGTGAAGAACCGACTGCCCTCGAAGATGATGTAGACGGTAAAATTGTAACTTATTATCTTGTCTCTATCGAAAACCAAGATAATAAGGAATTATTACAATTGCTCAATACAAATGAAGCAGATATCTTTACTTGCTATTATGACATGGAGTTAGAAGATGGTGATTTTATAGATAAACAGCCTCTTGCTCAATTGCAGACAGAAGAGGACGAAATAGAGGTAACAACTGATACCGATAATTTTATCTATGATACCCTTAATCTAAAACTTGAGACAGATATTTTTAAAAATGTTGATGACGCAGAATCTAATGACTTGTATGAGACATTTGCTAAAGAGCAAAGCGCAATTACAATTCAATTTCAACGTATCACAAAAGACTTACTGGCTTATAGTAATGACGACATTATGAGGTTAGTGGCTAATGTTGAACAACAATTGCAAGATAGTTCTTTGTATAACAAGTTGAAGGAGCAAGAAAAAGGTTTAGAAATCCTTGTTGAAAATAATCAGGATAAAATAGCAGAACTTGAAGATGAGTTTGAAGACCAAAAAACTCAACTAGGTAAAAAATTAACAAATCTTATTTTAGAAGATAACAAGAAAGAAATCGCAATTACTCAGAAATTATTAAAAGACCTTGATGAGCGTATTAATGAGCAAAAAGAGGCTTTATTAGAGCGTCAAAAAGAAGCTCTCGCAGGTAATAAAAGAGCAATAGACGAAACAAAATATCATCTTACAAAAGAAATCATTGATACGGCAGATAAGCTTGTTTCTTATGACTTTGAGGCTCTTTACAATTATGAACAACGTTATAAAGAAGCAAGAAATTACGTTAAAAATTATTTCTCTGTTGATAAAATTAAGGAGCGTGAAGAAACTGAACGCTTAAGAAAAGCAAAGGAAGAAGCTCTTCAAAAAGAAAAAGCCCGTCAAGAACAAGAAAAATTAGAAGTTGAGCGTAGACGTAAAGAATTGGAAGAGAGAAGAAAAAAAGAGGAAGAAGAACGTCTAGCACAACAAAAACAACAAGAAGAGGAGTTAGAAAAAGAACAGGAAATTGAGGAAGAAGATTCAACCTCATCTACCTTTACTGATGAAGCTACTCCAATTCAAAATCTAAACTTTAAACAAGGTCTGGCTCAAGCTATTCAAAATAATAATAGTGCGCCTCAAGTCTCAGAAAAATCAAAAGAGAATGCAGACGAAGACGAACAGGAAGACTTTGATATCAATGATACCATTCAACGCAAAGGAAAATCCAGCCATCAAGTCTCTTCTGTTAATGAAGACGAGCTATTAAATCAAGTTTCTAAAATTGATGACACTGTTCAAACTGAAAAGAAAAAATCGGTTAACTTCTTTATGAAACATAAGATTGCTATTATTTCAGGCGTTTTGGGTCTTATAGCAATTGGATATGTCAGCGTGTCACTTAGTAATGCTACTAACTCAAATGCCAGAATAGAAGAAGCAAAAGTAACTAAGTCTAGTAAAAAAACTAGTAGTTCATCTAAGTCTGATTCTGAGGAAAAATCTTCTGAATCAACTTCATCTAGTAATGGGGAAGCACTTTCAAGCACTTTATATAAAGAGAATGTTAATATCTTGAAAGATAGCGGTCTAGGTATGTATTTAGATGATGATGATAACTTAACAGGAACGTTTAAAGTTAAAAATCAAAATGGAGAACAAGTCCTACGATATGTAGAAGAATATACTAAAGACGGTAGATTAATTACAAGAGACCAGAATGGAAATAAAATTACTTATGACAAAGAATGGGTAGATAATTTTATTAACCAGATAGTCAATTCTAAAAGTTCTTCGGAAAGTGGTAACTAAAATGACGGATAAAAACATTGACGAGCTTTTGAAGAGTTTATCCACCGAAACAAAAGAAGAGGCTGTAGTTAATCAGTTGTTTCAGGAAGAACAATCAAAGCGTGAAAAAATATCTGATTGGATTATGATTCACCTGAGAGTTATTATTCCAGTGGGTGTAGTTCTTGTAATGGGAACGGTATTGTTGGTGAACTACTCCAACAATAGAAAACAAGCTAACCTTGAACAAGAACAAATAAAACAAAGTCAACTATCGGTGAACAAGAATAAACAAGAAGCAGACGCTAATAAAAAGGAAAGTAGCTATTTCCTATCTAAAGCTGAATATCAAGCAAATATCAATTATCTTGCAAAATCAGATACTGGGCTAAAGCGTGACAAGGAGAAAGGTCTAACAGGGACGTTGACTGTTGATGGAAAGACAGAAACAGTTCTCTCCTATACCAGAAGAGATGGGGTGCTACACACTATTGATAGCGACCAACAAGCTGTTTCGCATAGTAATAAATGGGTTAGGGCTTATATTGCTAAATTAAAGGCAAAAGAAAGCCTAGCAAGTGACACAGAGAACAATTAATTATTCGGAGGTGAGAATGAAAAAACGAATAGTAACCATCTTATTTACCTCCTTGTTGCTTGTATCTAATTTGTTAATGCCTATTGCTGAGGCAGAGGTCTATAATGTTAATCCTGCCCTCGAAGAGAGTAACTGTCAGATTGAAAAAGAACCTAGTTCAATAACAAGTACACAAAATGAAACTAGCAGTGAAGGAGCTAGTGAAAGTGATTGGACTAAAGAAGGAACAGTTGCTTATAAACACGCAAAACAAACTTTTGATACTTTTGTTAGTGTTGGTTTAAGTGGTGAAGCGGCGGCTGGTATCATAGGTTGGGTTAACTCAGAAGGTGGTTGGTACATCATTGACAGAGCTGAGGGACATTATGGTAATGACCCAGCGAGTGTTTCGATTTCAAAAGGGGTAACTCCAGTTCCTAGTGGTGGTGGTTATTCTGTAGGTGGTGGCGGTGTTTATCAGTTTACACCATATACCAAATTTGCCCCAATAGGTGATAGCAAATGGGAAAGCATGGAGGAGCAAACAAAATTTGTTCTTAACAGTATTAAAAGCGGAGACTGGGTTGCCTCAATGGATATGTCTGGTAAAAACCAGAGCTTTGAACAATTCGCTAAAAATACCAACATTGAGGAAACTGCTTTGGGTTGGCAAGCCTATGAGAGAGGAAATACTGCTCTTATTCCACGAGACCAAAAAATAGCAGACGCTAAGACTGCTAATGAGGTGTTTAACAAAGATAAGGTTAAGTTTGATAAAGAAAAATTTGATACTTTCTTTGGAGGAAGTGATACATCTGATAGCAATTCGGATAGTAGTAAAGAATCATCTAAAAGCTCTGACAATAGTCAAGATGAAGATTGTATAGATGAATCTGATTCATCAACTTCTAATGGTGGTGATGGAGAGTGGTCTAAAGATAAGACAGGAAGTGTCAATTATCGCCAATTTACTGCATGGAAAGCAAACGAATTACCAGACGATTTGAAACCGTATGCTTTAAATCCAGAAAGCGTTGGTATGAAGATGAATGATACTAGTACGTGGCAAGTCAAAGTTTATTCTTATGGGCAATGTACAGATTTATCTGCTAGTCTTATGTACGCCTTATGGGAAAAAGATGGAGAACACCCTAGAATGGCAAGCGGAAATGGTGCACAGGTAGCAGGTAACTGGGCTTCAACATTTGGTGGCTCAACCTCTTCTGAACCAAGTGCTGGTGCTGTCTTCTCAGGTGGAGGAAGTCCGCCAAACGGACATACAGGGGTTGTATCCCATGTCTTTGAAAACGGAGATATTCTGATAGTAGAGCAAAACTATTTAGGATATTCGGGCGACTTTAGTAATTTACCTGTGACTTGGAATTATCGTTATGTACCTAAAGCCCAATTCTCATCTGAAGGCTGGAGTTTCTACAATCCTGCAAAAGTAGGATATAAGATTTCATCTAGCGCAAAATCACATTAAAGGCTAAATAACAAAACACCCAAGATTTTGATGTCAAGGGTGTTTTGTTATAAAACTAAGTGATAAGTTTAGTCTTTTCTTCTTTTAGGTCTTGGAATACGAGGTGGTAATTTTAATTCATCAAACGTAATGCCTAAATTGTTACAGATATCTACTATAGAATCATAAGTTGGACGAGAATAACCTTTTCTGATATCCCAAAGTGCTTTTTTTGTCAAATGAAGATTAGCTTCGAATTCATATAATTCAATTCCTTTGATTTTAAGCCATGTATCAATTTCATAGGCTTGTTTACGGGAATAGATATCAATAAAAGTTTGGAATGTTTTGTTAAACGTTGAGTTAAGTTCAAATTGAGGTTCTGTTTTTTTGGCATAAGTCAGAGCCATTCTTGTAACTAAATCACCAACAGAATATTCTTTGCGTTGATTATTGGCAAATTCAAGGAAGTTTAGTAAATCACTATATTTGATATCATTTGTTGATTTTTTTATCGTGTATACTTTTAAGTATAAATCTTTTAATTCGTTGTTTAGCATGTAGTCTCCTTGTTGTTATATTGACTTCTCAATAATTAATTTATGTTAATAATTGATTATTTAGTTATATTATTGGCTTTCTTGTGATAAAATATAATACGAAATACAATATAAGAATATCAAATCAAATGGAGATATGCAACTATGTTAGAAAAAAAACTAGACTACTCAAATATGATGGCAAGCGTTCCAGAAGATGAACGTCTTGGAATGTGGGGAGAAAAAGCTTATATTTACCGTGGATATTACATTGATGTTGATGACGATAAAGCTTTTCATGATGAAGAAGAAGTTGATGAAGCAATTGAACAATCAACAGTATCTTTTCGCTTAGAATATGGGCTAGAATAAGCATTTAATAAAAATTAGGAGAGGAAATAAAGTAAATGGTTTTAATGTTAAAAACGGAAACAGCTATTTCAATTGCTATTAGACATTATACTAATAGCATTTATACCAATATAAAAAAAGTAGATGAAGAAAGTAGCAAACTAAACTACAAATATCTTAATGAAATGATTGCCCCTTTTAATTCAGAAATTGCTACGATTCAAAATACATTAGTGGCTCTCAATAATGTTGTTGGAGAGAAGGGTGCAAAGTATGTAGAGCAAAAATTAATTGAAATTGACGCACATATTAAGGAAACTTGCGTTAACTTAATTACGAAAATTCAAATAAAACAAGGAGAGTTAAAGCTTTTTGCAAGTAAATTTGATGATTTGTTATCTGCTATATTAGCGCTTGCTAAACGTGATGTCACTACTTTTATTAAACTATCCATGGATAAGAAATCTGAAAAAATTAACGCTCTAAATGATGGTATCCCAACAGTAAGTGAAATTTCATCCGTACTACGTTTACCAGAATTACATTCGGGAGACCTTTATGAAGAAGCCAAAGATGAGGCTGTTTATCAAGCGAGACGTAATTATGATAAATATAATGAAAATACTGATACTCTAGAATTTATTGAAGCCTATATTTATCCTAGTATCTCAGAGTTAACGCTTGATATAATGAAAAGTGCTGTAAAAAAAGTTATTGTTCAAAATGAAGACGGAGAAGTATTTCTTAATTCAAAACTACCATTGGTTAATTCTAATTTTTGGAAGAGAAACCTTGGTAAGTTAGCACGAGAATTACAGCCTATGCTTGATGAATTTGTGGAAGAGGAGTAAATATTTATGGCAGGATATGACCCTAGCAGTTTCTTTACTAAAAAAAGCAATAATGAAGCAGAAGTCGTTGTGACGTATGACCCTTCTGTTATTAATCGTAGGCAAAAAATGAGTTCTTCAGAATTAGAACAAGCCAGAAAGGAAAATGATGAGATAGCTTATTCAATTGCTGGAAGTCAAAGCCTATTTGATAAACAAAGCAGTGGGAAATCAGACAGAAAATTTAAGCTTGACAATGCTATCAGAACTAAAAAAGTGACAAATATTTATGAAGCAGAAAAGTTAATAGGTGTTGAGTTGCCAACTATTCGTAAATATTTAAGAGAACTCGGATATAAAGTTGATAATTATAAAAATATAGTTAAATAAGGGATTCACCCCTTATTTTTTATTGCTTTTTTAAATAAATTGCATGTAGTAAAGTAAACGTGTATAATAATATATAAGAAAAAACAAGGAGACATTTATTTTGAAAAATAAAAAGGGACGGTATCAAAAAGAATTGAAATCTTACTTTGATATCAAAACGCAAAAAGGGATAAAAACAGTTGTAGCACTTGCTCTGGGAGCTGGTCTTGTTGGTGGATATGTAGTAGGTCATTATGCAGATAATCGTATAACAGGAACTGTAGCAACCTATAAAAATGGCAATATAAAAGTATCAGACCTTTATAAAAAATTAAAAAACAATACAACAGGCTCAGGTATAGTTAAATCAGAACTTATCTTGGAAACATTCAATAATACATTTGGTGATTCTGTTAAGCAAGAGGATATTAACAAAGCTACATCATTTTATAATCTTTCAACTAACAGTCAAAATGAAAAAGAATTGAAAGAAAACACAAAAAAACAGCTAGCTTTTGAAAAAGGCTTACGTGAACGCTTAACTGTTACCAATAAGGAATTAAAAGAGGCTTTTAGTTCTTATCAGCAACCAGTAAAACTGCGCTTCATGGTATTTCAAGATGAAAGTACAGCTACTAATGTTGAGAATGAATTAAAACAAGGTGGAGACGCAGAAACTTTAGCTCAGGATAACAATAGTTTAGCAGGAGATGGTTCAGAAATCACTTATACAAATGCTTATGACTACAGTTACAAAGACTATTCAAATTACCTGCCAGAAGATGTTATTAACTCTATTTATCAAATGCAATCAGGTGAAGTGAAAACAATTGCTTATGATACGGTTTCTAATAATGATAAAATCACATATTATTATGTACTAAAAGTAGATAATATAACAGCTAAATCAGATAACTGGAAAGACTACAAAAAAGACTTAACACAACTTGTTAAGACTAATAAAATAAATTCTGATAGTAAAGCAGTAAATAAAGTAATTAAATCAGTTTTTAAAGAAAACAAGGTTAAAGTACAAGATGAATACTTGAAGAAAGCACTAAAAGACTATACGGGGTGATTAATATGGCAGAGAATAAAGGATTTTTTAAAAAGCAGGCAACAAAAATTAGAAAAACAAGCAAGGATATTGCAGATGATAGTCAAGAAGGTAGTATCATATCAGTAGCTATTGCTATTATCAACTTTGTTGTAACAAGTCTAAAAGCGCTTGGTGAATCTTTTGGAGACTGGTTGTCTGAAATAAATGATAAGAACAAAAAAGGAGACAAATAATGGCAGATAAACAACAAACAGAAGAAATTTTTCAGACAAAAACAGATTTTATGCCGAATATAACATATAAAGCAGGTGATAATCTTATTTATTTTAAAGCATTCGATTTTTTAACAGGAGGTCGAGCTTTTAGAGTAAAAGATATCTTAATGGCAATAGTTGAATTTGTTGGTATGTTTGTTGTATTGCTAATCATGTTAGGTACGCAACTGCTTTTCTCAGAATTTAAATATGCTATTTTTCCCTCGATTGTTTTTGTGTTAATAATGTTAATAATCATGGGGCTTACATTAACGCCTAAGTTTGATAAAAATGCTCTTAGTTATACACTAAATTATGGAAAAAGTTTACGTTTAAAATTTCATAAAAAGCAACCCAGTTCACATTACTATGATAGATTTGCAAGAATCGAACCAAATGGAGACATTATATATATGCTGATTGGTAATGGGCGAATGTCTGAACTTTTATTTGAGGAAGAAAAAGAAGCTGAGCGTGAAAGAATTGCGGTAGAACGTAATGATTTAAATGGTATCACAGTTACAAACACCAAAGGATTTACTAATCAAGATTTCAAAACACAAAAAGCAATGATTCAAGACGTCATTGATAGTACTAAAGATGAAGATTTAGCGCTTTTTGCTAAGAAGTCAATGTTAGTTTATCGAAAACAGCTGAAAGCAGAAAAAGTGGAGCGACAATTTTTAACCTTTAAAACACATAATGCTCAAGAACGGCAAATGTTATCAGCAGTACTAGAAAATTGGCAAAGAACAAATGTACTTGTTGTTGATGAGCGATTAAGTGCAGAACATATAAAAGAAGTGTTTGAGGAATTCTAATGGATATAATAGAAAACGGTAATTATTATTATGAAGATGGCTGGTACAAAACAGCTTTCAGATTATATATCCCTTATGGTAGAGGGTTTAACTTAAATATGTCTCAAATTATGGCAATTGAGCGAGTAGAACAGCTTGAAGATTGTAATATAAGATTTTCAAAAAAATCTTTGAATATTCCTCATGATGATTTAGTTGGATATGCTAAGAATTCTGATAAAAAAGGAAATGCTGGAGAAAACTTAGAAGAAGCAGGAGATAGAGACAGCTATCGTCGAGCTATTAAAACAGGTTTTAGGAAACATTGGGACGCTTATGGAGATTCTAAGCAAGAACCTAACTCAACAGGTGAACAGTTCGTAATGTGTTACTTTATAATGGCTAAAACGCTTGATAAATTAAAGGCTCAAGTTGAATTAACAAAGGAATACTATAAGAAAAATGAATATAAAGATTTCACACAGTATATTGAGCTTATTCCCCTGTTAACAAAGGAATATAAAACAATTAAAGAGTTTTTGACATCTGATTTAAGCATTACAGATAAAGATACAGATACAAATCTCCAATGGGGTTACTCAGGAATAGACTTTTTTGAAAGCGGAGTTCTACAAGATGACCTTGGAACACCGATTGGCGTTGATGTCAACTCAGGTGTCTCAAGAACGGGTGGAATTGCTAGAAAATCACGTATATTATTTGATTTTAATGGTTTTACTACAACCCAAGCATTAGTAGCAATGCCTAAGAAAATGTCACTTGATAGCTATCAATATAAAAGTAAGGAAAGAAATAATGTCGTTCCAATTGCCTCGGTTGTTGGGCAAATCATTGCTAATCAAATTATTTTAAATGCTCACATTCCAGTTGGAGAGAGTAAAACGCAAAAACCTCATAAGGTAGCACATATTGTTTTAAATGGCTTTAATTATTCTGATGTAAAAGATACCCAATTATATATTGAAAACGAACGTTTATTTAAAGTGATTGATATGAATAATGTAGCTATTAACCCATTGCAACCAACAGGCGAACTAAAAGAACAAGATAAGCTCTATACTTCAATATCAAAAAAAATATCAACTTTACTTAACGTAGCAAGTAATTTCACACTGGAGCAAGCAGATATTAATGTTATAGAAAAAGCTGTTGAAGATTCTCTTGCTAAACGTTGGGGTGATAATGAAGAGGATAAAAAAATAATAAATCAAGATAGTTCTATTTTCCCAGAAATTGCGGATGTTGCAGAAACAATTATAGCTCAGAAAGAAAAATATATAGATGATAAATTAGTTAACAGGGCTGAAAGCATTGACAATCTTTATACTACGATAGAACGAATAATTGGAGCTAGAAGAAGTCTTATAGGTCGTAGAACAAGATTTGAAGTTCCTTTTGCCTATCAACTTTATTATGATTATTCGAACATAGCAAGTGATATGTTAAAAATCGTACAGTTGATTAATAGCATTAATACAATTATGTCAAGTCTTGAAGATGGGGATTGTTTAATTATTCATGGTGCAGATAGAATCCCCCCAAAGGTTATTGCTGATTACATGGGATACGAACTTAAAGAACGTGCAAAAGATAGAGGTGTACGAGTTGTTTACTTAATGGATAGCTTCATAACAGGTGAACATCATAATATATTGGAATACAAAGATATACTTTATTCTGATTATGATAAAGATTTCAACTATCACATTCAAGGTTATGTGCCTATTGACCGTTTTGAAGAACTTGAAAAGCTTTATAGAAAAAAATTAAATAATCGAGTAAAAATGGATTTAACTTATGAATTAGCACCTGCTAGAGCATTGTTACGACGTGCAGTGAGCCTAAAAATAGCTATGGTTGACATTGACGGAGGACTTTTATGAAAAAAATGGTATTGGAAAATGAAAGAATGACAGTTGTTCTTTATTATTCACTGTTATTTTTATCAATCTTACTAGTCCTATCAACGATAACAGGAATAAGAGGTAGTTTAAGTAGCAAAGGAGCAAGTTCTACTCCAATGGGTTCAACAGGAAATTTTGAAAGGTCACAGGCAACTGCAACACTAAAAGGTTATTATACAGACAAAAACAAAGATGTTCTTGTTGCTTTGATTAAACTTGAAGAGAACACTGCTTCTCCTTTACCCTATGAAGCAAATGATTATTTAGTTACTTATACAGGCAAAGATACATTAAATGCGTTCTTTGGAAGATACTCAACAGATGGGGATTTATATGTTATCGTTCCTTATCCAAGCGAAAACAAAACATACTCTATTCAGATAACTAATAAAAATTATCTTGGAGCTGTTACTAGTGATAGTAAATCTACAAGTATCCAAGAATTAACTGGGTCAGTTTCAGAACAGTTGTCCTCTATTCCAAATATGGGACAAAGTATTGGTTCTGTCGATAGTGATAAGACACGTTCAACAGACACAATTAGTTTTCAAATGACTATATCTCCAAAATTGAAAGATAAAGAGTACGATATAAAGGTTATTGATTCAAATAATGATACGCTTTTACAAAAAAATAATAAGGGTAATCTGACATTTGACTTTGAAACCTTCTGGGAAGAGGTTTATAAACAACCTTTAATTGACAAAGCTGAAAAAAATCTTGAAAAAAGTGTTAAAACCGAAGCAGAATTAACAGACCGTTATAATCAAGCTAAGAAGCGATATAACAAAAATAAGGATGATAAAATAGCTCAGCAACAAATGTCTGAATACAGTAGTAAAATTGACAGTGAACAGAATAATCAAAGTGCTATCTCTGAAAAGATTAAGCAATATAGACAACTCAAATTTGATAGTGACGATTTTTCAGATTATACAACAAAAATTTATGGGTTAAACTAATGGTAAGAAAAGTATCAACTAAGTTAGAGCAACTTGAAAAGCTCAAAAAAAGAGAACCCGATAAGAGATATTCAGACATTGTACAAACGTTGAAAAATACTCCAGATTTTATGGTAGCGTTTAATACTTATCGAGACAGTATCTCAGAAGGGATAGACTTTTTAGAAGAACTTGATATCACATTTGAAGGTAAAATAGATAAATTGGTTCAAGTAACTAAGGTTCTTAGTGCTAAGCGTGACAATATCACTTTACTCGTTGGAGACGCTGGCGAAGGAAAGACAACACTTGCTAAAAAACTAATGGAGGTTGTTAATAACAGAAGCTTAAACTTGAATCTTGATTATTATTTCGTTGTTGTTAAAGTAAATATCTTGAAAATGAAAGCTCTTGGTGATGATATTCTGTTAAAAGAAATGGAGACTGTACTAGAGCATTTAAAGATACTAGAAGATAAAGCTAGAGAGACAACAGGTTTAGAAAATTTAAGACTGATTGCCTTTTTTGACGAAGCACACAAATTAGTTAGTGCATTTGGAACACAAAGCAAATTGGGAGGAGACGCTCTAAAAGAGGGGTTTACACCTGCCAAAGTTGGTGCGATTGCTTGTACGACAAGACAAGAATATAATGAAACAATAGCAAAAGATGAGCCTTTGAAACAACGTTTTGAAGTAGTTCAAATGGATAGGCTTAGTAAAAAAGATGTTTTGAAAATCTGTAAATCATATTGGAATGATTTAAATAATAGACCGCCATACTATTTGCATGATGAATTAGAAGATAGTGATTTAGAGCGCTTAATTACATGGGCAAATATTTTCTTTACAGAAGAGGCAGAACCTAGGCGTAGTACCCGTTTATTAAAACTGTTAGAAGCGCACTGTCGAACAGAAGAAGTACCTCCTAATCTTGAAGCTATTAAACAAATATTTATTTACAGAGGCGTAGACCCAGACGTGAAAGTCTCACCCGTTAAGGTAGCTAAAGCGTTAGACAAACTAGTAGGTCAAGAAATGGTAAAAGACCAAATCATGGATTGGGCTTATATGGTAAAAGCAGACGCTGGCGAACGCGAAAATTTACCGATTTTTACGGCATTCTGCTATGGACCGACTGGTGTAGGGAAAACAGAGCTTGTCAATTTGCTTTCTGAAGCTATTTTTGGAACACGAGAGGGTAAGATATTAAATATTAGTGTCCCAAGGTATGCAGATAAAGAAAATGGAGGAGAGTTACTTTTAAGAGATATTGGAACAGGTGTTGATAATATGAAAAGCTGTATTATCAACGTCGGAGAATATGAAAAAGGTGTTCCTAGTGAGCGCAATAAGCACATTAGAACAAATGTACAGCCACTCTTCCTCGATTTATTAGACAATGGTATTTGTGAATATACAGATATTAATGGTAATGGTAGAGAGCAGACTTACAAGCAAAGCCTTAGAAATACTATTATTGTATTTACTAGTAACGCAGGATTTGAAACACAAGAAACCATGGAAAAATTAGGTGATGATTTTAATTTTAGTACAATTGAGCGTGGTAAAATGAAGGATTATCGTAACAATCTGGAAACAAAAGCGAAAGAACGTTTAATCAACAGGGGGATTTCAAGAGAGTTTTTAGGTCGTCAGCACGCCATCCTTACTTTTACTGGTCTAGGTGAGTTAAACGGCATTAAATTGGCAGAAAGACGATTAGATGAGTACTTTAAAAACTTTCAAAATGACTATGGTATTGAAATCATCAGACAATCTAAACAGAAGGTTCAACCAGAGCGTGTAATGGGAGCGACCCAACCTTTTGTAGCCTCGGAGCTAGCTGTTTTCGTTGGTCGAACAAAGGCTGATATGAAATCTAGCGGGAGTGGTGGAGCAAGGCAAATCAAAAATATTATCAATAAAGAAATAAAATCATACATTGGTCGTTCAATGACTGAGTATGAAATTAAACATGAAGGTAGATTACCTAAAAAAATTAACGTTACAGTTGATAATGGTGGTTTTGATGATGGTAACACTACTCGAGCAGAAATGGAGGTAAAAGTAGAGTGCGGATAAAAAGAAAAGCAATTAAAGTGATTTTATCACTAATTCTTCTTTTTGGAATAACTGTAGCTTTTGATGAGGTTATGACACTTATACAACCTGATTATCAAATAGTGTATGCAGATGATATCATTGTTTCCAAAGAAACAAAAGAAGAATCATCAAATTATAGTGATTTTGTTAATCCAAAAAGTAGTGCAGGAACTTACCAACCAGAGTTTTATGTTAATTATTTATACCTCTCAACTGATGGGAAAACACGTTATTTGCAACGTATGGGACGCAACGGAGAACAGTGGTATGTATGGAAAGCGGATGATTCTAACGAATATGGTGGAACATGGAATACCACTTCTACAACTCCTATCAGTAAGAAAACCAAAAGTAACAAAACTGAATTAGCACAAATTTTTGAAAATAAATATGGTTATGCTTATACAAGTTCTCCTTCAGAAATAAAGGCTATTAAAGAAGGAACAAGTCAGGAACAACAAGATAATCAAGCAAGTGCTAATCAACAATCAGGAGCACAAGAAAGTAGTAACGTTAGCCAAGACGATATTGATAAATATAACGGCTACATTTCCTTGGGAGATAAGCCAACTCCTGCAACACTTCTAGCTTCAATTATTTTAAAAGGTGGAAATAATAGTGGTATTGACAAAGCAAATATCAGTCTAGATAATATTGCTAAATACCCTGCTCCAACAACGATTAAAGCAAAAATAAAAGGAGAAGATGTTGATACTAGTGTTTACGAATATGGCAATATCAATGATGGTACTTCTAATACAATTGAAGGTGGAACAACAGCAAATATTATTAAGGTTCTCACGCGCTATGGTTGGTTAACAACTAATAATGATAATGAAAACAAAACTCCATGGTATGTGGATTTATTAAATAACATCACAAACCCAATTTATGCTGTGGGTTCAATCGTTGCAACAGTTATAGGTTCAATTGCAGACACATTATCAGGAATTTTTCAAGCAGTAATTGATGGTGCAGGGACAGTCATAGGCTGGTTGTTGCCTGTTAAAATTTTTGGAATTGTAACAGAACAACTAAAAGGGGTTGCTACATCAAGTAACTGGTTTACAGATATTTTAAAAACAATAGTAGAAGCCCTGTTTGGAAAAGGTGATACTAATGCTGTAAGACCTTTACTCTATTTATTTATTGGCTTTGCAGTTGTATTTTCTCTCTTTGACTTCGGAATCAGGTCGGCTAAAAATGGTATAAAAGATGGTATTCTAGCCTTCAAAAATATGTTTGCCAAATTAGCCATCTGGTTACTAGGTTTAGCAATGCTACCGTTACTCTATACTATGTTAAGTGGTTCAGCCTTTACAGACGCTATACCGACTACAGATGATTTAAAGAGTGAGATTAGTTTTAATAGTGAAAAGTTCTTTATTGCAACGAATGGTGATATTTCAGTCTTATATCCTAATAAATTTTCTAATGTAAAAACAAGTCGTGTTTTATCAAATAGTGAATTAGATAAAACATTTAAGCCAACACCAAGTGATGTAGCTAAAGCGAATGAAACAGTCGAAAACCTTTTGGGAAGTGAGTTGTCTGCCCAGATAGATGAAAAACAAAATTCACAAGGAACACTTGATGGTGTAGTAAATAATTCAACTTGGAATGTAAACGACTATCTAACAGGTATTGAAACAGCAGGTAAACAAGGAGCTGATGGAACACTTAATACGCAAGTTACAGCTAACAGACTACCAAGTGGTTTATCTTGGAATAGTAGTGTTACTCAGAATCATATGACAGTATCTGTTACACCAACAAATTCAAATGGTGATAACATTCAAGATACAATTAAACAAGGTTGGTTTTTGTTTAAAGGACTTCCAGTTTGGTTTGATAGTATCGCAGATTCAGGGACATCAGAAGAAGTATCTTATGTTAGTGCAGGTGGCTGGACTGGTATTAAGTTTAGTCAAAATTTGTATAAACCAACACAAATTGATTTAACAAAGACACAAACTTACCTATATGGTGCTACATCTAACAATAATGATATGACCTTGAACGTTTCTAATTATACGTTCTATAGTGCTACAACACTCAATAATGACTTGATGAAGTCCGTTAAGTATGATGATAAAGTTGAAGATGGAGAAAACGTTAGAAAAACAAACCAAGATAAAAATGGAGAGGTAACAGCAGAGATTAGTAGTGATTTGGAAGAAACGAAAAGTCCTTTGACGACTGCTAACGTACAATGGCGTAATGCTTATATGATTGCTATGTTTAACAAATATGCAGGTACATCAGCAAGAGATATCAATGGGTTTGTTACAGCAGGAAATATGGGCTTCTCTAATCAATCAACTATGATTTTGTTACAGTCAATCTATAGCAAAAATAAAATGTCATATTTTGGTTACAATACTCCAAATTCAAAATCAGATAATTCAAAAGCACAAACTAAGGATAATGTGTACATGACAACTTACTCAACAATTGGTACAGGTACATCACTTATGAATACGCTTAGTCGTACATCATACGGACTAATTGCGAGAGCGATTGTTATGTTTGGAATTACAGTGTGTGTTTTCCAATATGGTTTAGGAATCGTTATCAAAGATAGCTGGGTTTATTTTTACAGATGGCTTTCTAAAGGCTCTGCTACAGGATTAATCATGGTGATTATAACAACCATCTATTATTTCTTCATCTTTAATATGACTAAATTTGTATCAGGATTTTCACTTTATATAGTTGGTTTAGCTATTGATAAAATTGGTACAGATGGCAACTTAGCTACAACTAGTACATTTGGAATCGGTTTAGTTCTTGTTGGGTTAGCCCTAGCGCTAACATGGCGATACATTAAATTTAATGGTCGTAAGACTAATTTTATCTCATTATTCTTCATGGGGCTTACAATTGGTTATGATATCTTGAAAGGAATGATTGAGCGTCTTGATGTGGCAATCTACGAAGAGCAAACAACTAAAACAAAAACACAGCCAAGTGGTGTTGATGAAGCTGTTTCAAGACGAGTTTCAAAAGGCGGTGGATTAGTAAAAAGTGCTTTAGGTAGCTTCATTGGAAATACTGGTGCAAATAGATTAGATGATGTAATGGATAATAACTTACCTAATATTTCAACATCTAATAATGTAACAGGAGACAGTGAAGGAACTTCTACTCCAAATAATAGCAGAAATGGAGGTGGATTTAGCTTACCTTTAGGTGTTATGCCAGTGTTTGGTTCTACTAATGCAGATGAAGCTGTAGACGAAAATCAAGAAGATAACAGCTCAATCAAAGGAGTTAAGGGAGTACAGCCTCGAATGGTTAATAACCGCCTTGGTAAGATACTCAAAGCAGGTAAAAAAGTAACCAATCTAGGCGCTTTAGCTTCTTTAGCAACTCCATTCGGTTGGGGAACAGTAGGTTATCTAGGAATGCGAGGAGCTTTCAAAGGATATAGAGGTCTTAAACAAGGAACAAATGCTCTTAAAGAAAGTGAATTTGGTAGACGTTTAGGTTTAAACGGACGCAAAGAGCAACTTAAATCAAGATATGGTTTGGCAAGTGATGATGATTTGGTCGCAAATATCAAGTCTGGTACTATTAGACCTCGAAAAGGAGAGCAAAGTCATTTTGATGATTTTGTAAAACACCATGAAAGCTTTAAATATCACGAACAAGCAGGTACAATATCAACTAAGCAAAAAGAAGCTCTACAAAAAATGAATGCTATCTCACGAAAAACACCAGCTGTACCTGAGATGGTTAAACAAATGAAGAAACAAGAAGCTAAAGATGATTATATTAAGAACAATGATGTCAAAATCAAACCTAGTACTAAAGTAGCAACGATTGCTAATGCAGTAGCAACAGGAAATTTAATTAATCACATTAAAAAGACAGTTCCTCAACGCAGAGAAAGCTATTTAAGACAACAAGCCAAGGCGGAGTTTAAGGACTGATACAGCCATAATCTTCTTGTTAAAACATCTAATTTGTGGTATAGTAAACTTAATCTTAAAAATAACTAAAAAGGAGAAAAACCAATAATGAATAATAGCAATAGCAACATTGAAAGTATGGGGATTTTTGGGAAACTCATAAACTGGGTTTTAGAAACTTTATTTGGTAACGACTATCAAGTTAATTCAGTAACAATTTTTGCAACACTAATAGGTATTCTTTTCCTTGTTATAGGAATTATCATGCTAGGAAAGGCAGGACTTCATTTCTTTAACAATAAGAAGGACGAAGCTAAACATGCTGCGGTTGTTGGACTTGTGTTATTTGGAATCGGAGCGGTAGCGCTAGTTGTAGCTATGGCTTACTATAATAATATCAAGAACAACTTCGGATAAAATAGTTAAGGGTTGTCTTGATGACAACCCTTTTTAATAAGGAGGGAGAATCAAATGTTTGGATTACTAAATAAAAAAGATAAAGTAGAAGAAAAAGAAATCATTAATACATTGAGAAAAGAAAAGATTGCTTTGTTATCACAACAAAGAAGCGATATTTTCGAGACTTTCAACAACTATGCAACGATTTGCCGTAAACTTACAGGTGTTTATTGCTACATGCCTAATGCTGAGAAATCAGCAATATCAAAAGATGAAAACGAGGGGAAAAATAATGTTGGTTGGTATAAATCGTTGTATGAAGAGTATGTTAATGAGAAAAACAATCTTCTAAAAGAAAAATTTGACAATGAAAGCTTATTACTTACATATCAGGTAGAATACCCAGAGAGAAATGATATTAGTGCTGTTTATGGCGTTGTTCCTTTTCCTGAATTACAAACAACAGCTATTCCTTTTAATAAAGAGATGTCAAATTATGAGGAAGTGTTAGATAGTTTAATTAATGTCTTTTTCTATCTTGAAGAAGAAGAAACCTTTATGAAAACTATTAATAACTTTGATAAGGTTGACGGTTTCATTGGAAATGATGAAGAAATCGGATTGTATTATAAGTTTTTACGAAACGATTTGTACGCACTAGCTATTGACTTAACTTATGATTACGCCAGTGAAAAAACAGCATTAGGAGTACCTTTTGAGCCAGAAATGGTAGATGATATTTTGATTGGTATTGACTACACTCAAAAATCACTTCTCTTTGTTCTTGAGGAGCTTGTAAAAACAGCTAAACAAGCACAAGAGTTTGAAGTATATATTGATGAGCTAAACAATACACCAGCTGATGATTTCGAAACGTATATCAATGAAAATAAATAATGAGGAGGAATGGAAATGTTATTGGAAATTCTTTTTGTAGCTTTAGCATTACTAATTATTCAACCTAAACTTTTTGCAAAAATTGTTTTTGGTTTGATGATTATTATTGGTTTAATTTATTTATCTACAGTGATGGCACGATATGGAGAAAACAACCAACCATTGATTGTTTTTATTATTACTTTTACGCCAGTCATCTTGTTGGGGGTAGGTTGTTATGCAAAAGCTCCTAAAAAATAAAATACTATTAAGTATTATCATATTAGTAGCTGGTTGTATAGTTATTTCAAATAACGTATCATCAGAAACACATTCAGACGCATACAATAAACGTGTTAATCAACTCCTGAAGTTAGACCATATTTATAAAAATAAAGATGGAAAAATAGGAGGGGTCTTTAAGTTATCAGATGATAAAACAGCTAGAATCTATGGTGTAGCAGAAGATGGTACAGTTTATGTTATCTATGATGGAGAAGTTCGCCCATATTCTAACAAAGAGCTTGATATGTATATAAATCGGACATTGTCAGAGGAGTAATATTATGCCTGTTTATGTTTATGTAATTGACATTAAGAATGTACGACCTAGGTTGGTTGCTGAGATGACTAAAAAATTTAAGGCTACTGTTAATAATAATAATTTGTTGGTTAAATTAGAAGATTTTGATTCACAAACAGAATATGTTGTAAAACGTCAAAGACACCTTAAAGTAGGTCTAGCGGATATTAGCAAAGGACGTTTGGATATCATCTATTCACCAAGTGAAGTATTCTCTATTAAATTTGATGAGATGATTAGGAGGGTGTCAGATAGTGAATAAAATAATCAATTATTGGAAAAATTTAGATAAAACAAAAATTTTAACGCATTATATAGCTCCTTATTTTATTGGTGGTGGATTATTATTTGCATTAGGGTTAACTATTGGTGGCGGAAACTCTGGAACTAACAGAGGGCAAGAAGTGACTGCTTCAATTTCCAGCACTGTTGACCTTCCCTCGCAAATAAAAGAACTACAAAGCAAACAATCTTTAGTTTTACAAGGACAATTAAACAATATTGTAGTAGACGATAATAGTAATGATATTTCGGAGATTCTGACAACATTTAATCAACAAACAGCCATTGATGACTTTATGACTGCTGTCTTATCTTTAAACAGAGCAGATGATGTTGATACACAGTATCAATCTTTATCTAAGTATTTAGCTTCTGATAGTAGTACAGGAGCAGATGATAATAATGTAGCTAGTGTTGAAGAAAACATGTATAATCTAATTGGTGGTAATAGCTGGTCTAAAGAAACAGATAGCCAAACTGCAAAATCAGGAAATAGCCTGATTTCTATTATGACAGGTTCGAATAAAGAGGACTATTATTACCAAGTTATTGTTCCAGCAACTAACGAAAAAAGAGATAATACAAATGTTGTTTACTTCTTACACACAGATAGTAGTGGTAAAATTGCTAATTGTGTTTATGGTGGTGCAATAAACAGTGATAACAACGCAAATATGTATTCTGATTTATCAAAAATTTTCAAAGAAAAATAAATCCCTTTATAATTAAGGGGTTTTTCTTATAAAAAAATGAAGAAAAAAGGTTGCAAACCTAGCTACAAAATGATATTATTTACTCGTGTAGAGGTTTACTTTACTACATACTCAAAAAATCAAAGGAGAAGATTATGAAATACCAATTTTCAAAGAGTAAAGCTAAATTGGCAACTATCGCACTTGCAAGCGCACTAGCAATCGGAGTTAGTACCACTACATTAGCGGATGAGGTTAACACAACCGATACCCCTGTTATTGCAGATACTAATACATCTGACACTCCTGTTGTTCCGTCTGACAATACAGGCACATCATCTAGTAGTGAAACAGGGAATACTGGAACAACTGATACACCAGTAAATCCAAGCACGGATAACAGCTCTACAGATTCTTCATCAACAGACGAAGGTTCAAAAACAGAAACAAGCGAATCTGATGTTCCAACTCCTTCTAATCCACAGGATACAGAGACACCATCATCTGGTGAGGTAACAGTTCCTACCAATAATGGCGGAACAGCTACAGTAACACCTGATACATCTGTTCCAACTAATAATCCTAATATTTCTGCTGATACAGCTAAAAACGCAGGTGCGTCACAAGTCGGTACAACATCAACAATCACAGGACAAATCGTACAAGATGTAACATCTGCCTCACCAGTTTATACAAACACTGGTGCAACTATCATTAGTACAAAAAACGGTCAAGTAGTACTTAATGATGGAAAAGTTGTAAACCCTGAAGAAGTTGGTGCTAAAAGCAATGAAGATGGAACAATTAGCGTAACTACTAAAGATGGTAAAACAGAAACACTACCCCATACGGGAATGAGTGATATTATTAGTGTTATCATGTCAATTCTAGGAATGTTTTTACTAATTTTTGGTATGACATTCTTGCGTCCAAGCGATAAAAAAGTAGTATAGAAAAAGTAATTTAGGAGAAAATATGTTTAATAAATCTAAAAAAACTTATGGTTTTCGAAAATCAAAAGAAGTCACCACGATTGGTGGCACAGAAGTAGGTAATAAAGTAATTAAAGGCGCTGTAGCAACTGCTGTAGCTGTTCTTCCATTGGCTCTTGCGGGAGTTGCTAACGCTGATGAAGTTGATACTGCAACTAATACAAATCCAAACCCTGCAACAAATCTTGTTGACGTACAACCAACTCCAACAGAAGAAAACACAGCAATGGTAAATAATGCTGATACTCCTTCTCAAGATATGACAGGTACGGTTGATACTAGCGCACGTGATACGGCTGTAACAACTGCTGAAAATGCTGGCGTTGATGTCACAACAGATAATACAACTAAAACTTATGATAATATCGCAGACGCACAAGCAGATATTGCAAATCAAACGGCTACGGTAAAAGAAGCAACTGATAAAGCTAACGCTAATAGTCAAGCGATTTCTGACGCAGAAGCTCAAAATGCTCAGATTGACGCAGAAAATAAAGCAGAAGCAGAACGAGTTGCAAAAGCTAATGAAGAAGGTCAGAAAGCTGTTGATGAAGCTAATGCTAAAGCAAAAGCGGAAGTTGACGCAAAAAATGCAGAGATTAAAGAGGCAACTGATAAAGTCAGTGCTAAAAATAAGGAAGCAATGGAAGCTGTCGGTTTAACTTATACAGGGGACTATCAAAAAGATTTAGAAGCTGTAAATAAGTTTAATGAAGACGAAAAAAATAAGGCATTAGCAGATGAAGCCTCAAATAAATTTAATGAAGCTAACAATAACAATGTTCTAGGGGCTAATGATGGCTGGGTACAACACGTAGGTGCTAATGGCTATACAGAATCTGGAACTAGTCAATTTAAAAAAGCTCAAAATGTAGCAGGTATTGAAATTGTTGCTACTGGTTCACTAGAGCCTGGAAAGGTGCAAGTTTACGTTAAAGGTGATGTTGATGAATCCCATATTGTAAGCAACGTTAACTGGGGTAATGTTGCTCCAGAAGGCTCAGGGTTAGATAGTAACATCGGCACTGAGTGGGCACAAGCTTACGACTATAACGTTAACGGAACAACCACACAACTATGGAAAGGTAAGATTTTAACTTGGTATCGAATTCCTAACGCTATTACTTTACTTGATGGTTCGGTACATGACGCTTATGTAATGTTTCACACAGATACTTCTGGTCTTGCTTCACCAGCGGATGAAGTTGTTTTCTGGAATCAAGATGGAGCGATTAATGCTGTAGATGGTTATCGTCTAGGAGTTAACGACCAATCAGATGGCATTCGTACTATTATTCGAGTTGATTCTCCCGATAATGAAAGTAACTATGTTTGGATTTCTATGCTAGGAGACTTTGATATCGGTCAATTCTTAGAAGCTGATGGTGTAACTGTCCTTGGTGTTGGTGGTGGTTTTGCTACTAATTCAGGTGTAGCGGGTAACCGTGTTGGAGTTGATGAAAACTTAGGACTAACCTATGGTAAAAACACAACTCCAACTAGTGCGTTGACTGGTTTTAACTCAGCTCCAGATGGTGTTGCTTTGATTGCGCAATATAGTAATCAATATTCAACCGTTATCCGAAATACAGCAGGTGGAAATGGTGTAGCAGTAGCTCGTACAGATTTTGGTGCAGAAGCTAAAGTAGAAATCAATAAAGTTTATAATCCACAGCATGTTGAAATTGAAGAACCAACAAATACGCAACCTGCTAAGTTTATTCCTCAAACATTTACACCAGAGGCACCAACTGTTAAACCACATGTTGAAGTTCCATCAAAAGAAACGTATAGTGTTTCTGTTCACCCTGTTGAGGTGAAGCAAAATCCAACTATCTCTAAATCAGTTTCAAACGATAGTGGGCAAGATGTTGATGGTAAATTAGTTCCAAAAGGTGCAGAAGCTCCGTATACATTAGACGTTGGTTCACTCACAGCTGGTCGACCACAATTGGCTGAAAATGGAGGTATTATCATTTATGATAGTCTTCCAAGTGGTTATGTTTTAAGTGAAGCTGAAATGGAAAAAACTATTTCTGAAGCTGAAAAACTAGGATTTACTACTGAATATGATGAAGCTACTTCAACCTTTAAGTTTACACTTAATGCAGATGAAATTAAGAAAGTAAATGCTAATCGTTTAACATCAGATTATGATATTCCTAATCCTGTGATTTATGGCACACCAATTAACGATAATGCAACGTATATTAATGCTTCAACTCTTGTTTTAACACCAACTGATAGCAGTGGTAAAGAACTAGATAAGATTACAACAACTTCAAATAAAGTAGTCATCTACACGGCTGGAACAGATGACCCAGAGGATAAAGAGCACGGCGGGTCAACTATTCAACCAACAAAACAAGTATTGGACGAAAACGGCAATGATATTGATGGCAAAGCTGTTGAAAAAGGTCAAAAAATTGTTTATGTTGGTAAGTGGGATTTAGACCAGTATAAAGATATTATGGCTGGAGCTGTAGCTATTTCCAAAGGATTTGGATTTATTGATAATTATGATGAATCAGCTGTAACAATGGATATCGCTGGAACAACTATTACAAGTGCGAGTGGTAAAACAGTAACAGGGCTCACACCTTATGTTGTTAAAAATCTTTCAGACGCTCCTCAAGAAATTAAAGACCTCATTGTAAATGCAGGTATTGAAATCGCTGATAATGACGAATTTGTTATTTGGGTAGCAGATGACCCACAGGCATTTTATGATGAATATGTCGTAACAGGAGATAGTATTTTCTTTACAATGCCTGCTCAAGTTAAAGATGATTTTGAGGGTGAACAATTTGATAATATTGTTTATCAAATTGATTTTGGAAATGGATACGCTGGGAATGTAGTAACAAATAAAATTGAAACACCAGTTGAACCAGAAACACCAGCTGAACCAGAGGTACTAAAACCAACTTCAGAAGTTCCAGTTGTCAAAGCTAGTGTTTTACCAGAAACAGGAGAAGCCTCAAACGGAATGTTGGCAACAATTGGTATGTTTATCCTAACTGTTTTGACAGCGTTCACGTTTGGAAAGTCCAAAAAGAGCGAAGAATAATTAATGGTATAAACGTCTCTCCTTTAAAACAAAAGCTAGTTCATTTTGAACTAGCTTTTTTAGTTTGTAAAAATCAAAAAAAACATAAAGTTGACAAAAATGATTTAAATTAACAAAAATACTTGACTTAACAAAAGTGATGTAGTAAACTAAATGTAAAGATGAAAGGAGAGGAGCTATGTCGGAAAATAAACGTAGGACGATTACATTTACCCAAGAAGTGGATAATAAGTTAGCTTATTTACAAGGCTATGACATAACAAAGGGTAGGCAAACCATTGCTCAGGTTATTGAACGGCTCATAAACGAAGAATACGATAGAGTAAAACCTAAATGAATAGTAAAAAGCTAAATTATAATCTTTATAGAAAACGAAAAAACGGGGTGGATAGTATATTATCACCGCCTCCAGTACTAAAAGAAGAAAAGACACAGGAGAAGAAAGATGAAAAAAGGATTTCTAGTAACAACAGCAGCCACAGCAATTTTAGCTAGTGGCTCTCTAGCAGTAAATGCAGATGAAGTAACATCTAGTAATATTGATTCTGAAAAAGCAGAAGTAGAAACAGGAACTGAAGTTAAAGCGGTCACATCTAGTGATGTAGAGGTTGCTCAAGCACAGTCTAATCAAGCACAGTCAGATGTAGAAAAACAACAAGAGATTGCAGATAGTGCTCAGGAGGCTGTAGACAATGCCGAACAATCTGTAGCTACAGCTGAAAGTAAAGTGTCAGAAGCTCAGAAAGTTGCTGATAAAGCAACGACTGAAGCTGTTGAAGAAGCTAAAAGTAATGTGGCAACTGCAACTACAACAGTTTCAGCTACAGAAAACAAAGTTGATACAGCAACTAGTACTGTCGCTCAGGCACAGTCAGATGTAGATAATCAGACTTCTGTTGTATCTCAAGCACAGTCAGATGTGTCAGAAGCACAACAAGATGTTAATATCAAGCAAGCTATTTTAGATGGAACAGGTGCGAGTGATGTAATTGCAAAAGCCGAACAGGCGCAAGCACAACAAGAATCAGACCAAAATTCGGTAAACGAAGCGTCATCAGCATTAGAAGTTGCTAAAAAGGCAGACGCAGACCGTCAAATTGCTATTAACAATGCAACTGACAATTTAAGCGAAGCTACAAGTAATGTAACTGAAAAAACTACTGCTGTTCAAACTGCAACAGCCAAGGTTACAGAAACTTCAAATACTCTCACAAATGCTACTCAAGCTTATACAACAGCTAAAAATGATTATGATGGCATTAATACGATTGTTGTGACACCAGATTATGTTAAATATCTTAATCAAGAAAAAAATAGTACTTATGGAAGTGCAGAGTACAAAGAAGCAGTAGCTAAATTAAAAGAAATTAATGATGAAAATAAAGCTTTAAATTCTTATAAACCAAATGCTAATGATAGCCAAGAACAAATTGACACAAACAATTTAACAGAGGCTCAACGTCAAGAACTAACCCAATTTGCTGAAGACTTAGTCAATCAAGTTCGTAAACAATTTGGAACATTACCAGTAAAAGTGACAAAACAAGCTCTTGAATTTGCTGATAGCGTAACAGATGGTTATGTAGCAGATAAATGGTCTTGGAATGATGTTTCTACTAAAGGTCATGATGTAAAAGCTATTACGGCGAGTGCAACTGCTATGAACTTAGCAGATGGTGATAATTATTATGAGAACTTAAATTCATTTGCTTTAAATCGACCAACTATCTCAATGGCTACTGCAAAATCATTAATTTATAGCTCTATGTTAGACTTTTTATTTAATGGTTATGAGTGGTTGCATGCAGAATCAATCACAGGATTAACTAATAGCGACCAAGAATATCTAGGTGTTGATGTTTCATCACGTGGAGATGTTACAAGCGTACATTTTCTAACAGTTCCAACAAGTACAATTAAAGATTCATTTGATACTACTGCTATTAATAATCCTAAAACGGCGGAATCAATTACAGAAACTTATAATCAAGCTAAAACAGCGCTTGATAACGCTACAACAGCAAATAATCAAGCTAAAGCTAATTTATCCATGGCGACAACAGACCTTAATTTGGCTAAAACAACACTCTCTAACGCTGAGCAAAAATTAGCAGACGCTAAAGCAGTCAAAGAGCAAACACCAAGTGCACAACAAGTTCTTGAAACTGCAAAAGCTAATTTAGCTAAATCAACAGCTGAAAACGACAAAGCACAACAGGCAGTGAAAGAGCTAAATGCGGATATTCAAGCTAAAACAAAAGCTCTTAATGACGCAAAGGATTCTCTTGCACAAAAACAAGCTATTTTAAGTCAAGAAACAGAGAAACTTAATAAACTACAATCTGACCTAAAAACAGCACAAGAAGCGCTTGTGAAAGCACAAAATGAGCTTGCTAACGCAAAACAAAACTTGACTACAGCACAAGAAAATTATGAAACACTTGTTAATGCTCCTAAAAAATTAGAAGAAGCTAAACAAGAGCTTATTAACGCTCAAGTGGCTTTAAGTGAAGCACGCGCAACCAATGAAACAGAACAAGAAAAACTTGCTGAACTTAAATCTATTCGTGATGAAAAATTAGCAAACTATCAAAATCTTAAAGCTCAATATGACGCACAAGTTGAAGCGCAACGTCAACAAGAACTTGAAGCTAAACGTCAATCATTACTAGCTCAAGGTGAAGTGGCAACTCCAGTATTTGATGAAAAAGGTAATATTATTGATTATGTTGCTGGTAAGGTATCAAACACTGAAAGTACATCAGTTTCTTATAATCAAACAACATTTAGTAATGAATCAGGACTTAAGACACAAAGTGTTGTCAAACCAGTTTCACAAAATATCCAAACTTTGCCTGATACAGGAGAAAAAGGAAATGTTTTTGCTGTTGTATTTGGTCTGTTGATGATGTTCTTAGGACTAGGAACAACTAAAAAGCGTGAGGTGAAATAGAGGTGATTGGAATGTTTGATTTTAATACAAAAGGTAGTAAAAACAAAAATAAAGCTACTGAACCAAAAAAATCTATTGAAGAGGAAGAAATTGAACAGGAAGCTGATGTCAAGGTTGTTACTGAACCTGAACATGTTAGTGTTACAACTGATGAAAACGGTAAGGTAATTGTAGAGACTAAACCAGAAACTAAAAACCTTGTCGTGAAATCTACTCCAATTATTCCTCCTAATGGCTTTTCTAAAGGTGATAAGGAGGAAGATATCGAACAAGAAGATATACCAGTCGTTGAGCCAAAATCAGGCGTTAAACACGATACTGATATTAAAGTTCCTATTGCTTTTGATAAATGGTTTACTAGTGTTCCACATGAAGGGGTATCTGTTCGTAAGGCTTATCAGTTAGTAGACGAGCTAGAAGAGGCTAATACCGAAGTGTACGTTTGGGTTGGCGAGAACGAAGATACGTTTGCAAAAATTTGGCTAGGTGCTAAATACAAAGTTAAAGCAATTCCTATCTACGAAACAACAATTGAGAACGAAGGTAAGCGCCCTAATATCCTTGCAAAAGAAGGAGATGGCAACATTGTTATGAAGCCTTATAGATTACTTGATGATACTGATGTTACAGAACTTACAGAGGAAGAAATTCGTCAAGACTGGGCATTCTTATTCGACAACGGATACTCACGCTTGCTTAATGAAGAAGATATTTAGGAGGAAACAATGATTATTTTAAATGTCGCTGTTATCTCTCTCTTGTTACTTACTGCATTTGGGTGGGAATTACAGGTTAAAAGCTCAATAGTAACTACATTCTATAATGTTATCCTGTCATTGTGTATGTGGTACATGATTGTGCTGTTTGCTTACTCACTCTATGAGGTGGCTCAATCTAGTGATTTTAACACTTTGATTAATGATAAAATTGAATATATCGTCTATATTCTATCTGTTTTTGGTGTTGTTAACGCAAGTATCAAGAAGAGAGGATAGTTAAAAATGTGTAGAACGCTCCAGATATTTTCTGGGGTGTTTTTATAAAAAAGTTATTATTTTTAAGTTTTTTACTTGACTAGTAAACTGCGGTTTACTATAATAAGTGGTGTAAGATAAATAATATCAATAAGTAGAGGTGAAACTATGTCGAATGTACTTACAAGTCGTGTTGTTCCAAATTCTAAATTAGGAAAAGAAGTTGTCAAAATTAATACTTTTGGAACATTTGCAGTCAATAATGATAAAATTTGGTCGAGAATGCTTGCTGATAACAGTAACAGGGCTACATTCCCTGATTATAACGATAATCCAGTTTATTGGGATATGTTATTAGATGATATTGTAAACGAATTAAGTAAGTATAATGTTGTTGGATTGACACAACCTTTATTTAAGCAATATAAAGCAAAACTTGCTTGGGAAGTTAAGAAAGCATATGAGTTAGAATTTATTGCAATTTATTTTGCGAAAACTAAAACAAGAGAAGATTTCAGAAAGAATTAGCAGGTAATTATAAATGGCGAAAGTAGCTAATTTAGACAGTATAAAAAAGGTTCTAAGAGAACACACCGCCTATGAATTAGAGAGTGTTATAAATGTTAGTAGGGCAGGTATTGGCAAATGGAAAAACGGTCAGGTGGAAATTGAAAGTATGTCTTTTGGAAATGCTATAAAGTTGACCGAATTATATGGTAAAATATCATCTGAAGAGTTTGAAGAAGTGAAAAAGTCTGTTTATGAATCTATTCCAAAGCTGATTAAAAAAGACCCTGACTTAGCTTCTGAAATTATTATTTCACAAATTGATATGTTGCTAGAAGCAATGTCAGCAAAAAAAGACGCAGAATATAAATAAGGGGGAAATTAATTCGATGGCGTATCTAAAATCTATTCGTGATATTCCTGAATTTGCAACAGCTAATTTAGATTCAGACCAGATTTATATACCTACCCCAATAATTAATCAACTTATGGGTGATTTGAAATCTAAAGGGGCTTTAGCATATTCTGTACTATTAAATCGATTAAGGGAACCTCTTGATTTTATTCATAAGGGGTATGATGAAGCTGGAAATACTTTTATCTACTTTACTAATAAAGAGCTAGGAGAGGGGCTTAATTGCAGTAAGGATTCGATTATTTCTACAAAGAAAATTCTACATCAGCTCAATCTAATTGATGAAGTACAACAAGGTATGGGTAAACCTAACCGTATTTATTTAACTGATGAAATTTTAAAATACTATCATTGATTGTTTAGAACTAATATTTAAAGGCACACCATCAGGTGTGCTATTTTTTATAAAATAACTATTTTTGTATTGACAAAAGAAAAATAACGATATATAATAATAATGTAAGATAAATAATGGTTAGAAGAGGAAAAATATGGTAGTAAAAATTAAAAGAATCGTTTGGGTTAAAAATAGTGGTTTTGAGATTAAAGAACGTGAACTAGATTGTTATTTTAAAAATGACGGAAGCTATAAAAAGAGTTCTGGAGACTGGGAAAGTCGTTGTTATGAACAATTCGGAGATGAATTTCAACTCATTAAAGATAGCAAAGCATTAGAATCCTATAACGGTTTGACAAGAGATTATAAACAAGACTTAAAAATCTTACGTAAATACAATCATAGAGATATGACTATTTCAGAGTACGAAGCAATGAAATACGTTGCAGAAAATTGGACGAAAGAGTGGTCTCAATCACCTTACAGTTATAGTTTCTATAGTTCAAAAAATATTGATTGGGGTCATAAGCCAGAGGGAAGTTTAAGGGTTTCAGACCATTGGAATTTTGGTGAAGATGGTGAACATTGTCCTACTGCTGAGCCAGTTAATGGTTGGGCTGTATGTCGATTTGACAATGGTAAATATCATTTAGTTCAAAAGTTTTAAGGGAGATTAAGCATGGCAAATTGGAGAAAAATTTATTTCAACTCATTAAATATTGAAAGAATGACAGCACGCGCATTTCTTATCAATATGCCCCACAAATCGGACTATGACGGATACCGCTTTTGGTATCCTGCAAAACTAGTTCGAAACGAGGGAGGAAAGGGCTATCATTTATCGCTTTTATTTACCGATAAAACAGAGTTTGACATCAGGAAATATGGCAAAAGAGGTAAGCTCTTAGATAAAGTTATCTTGTCCCCTGAAGCTATGCTAGAAGCGTTTGAGGGAGGAAATGAACAAATCGGACGCTATGCTAGTGCAAATGATAAAAGCTATTTAGTGGTGGAAGAACCCACTAAAATTGAAAAAAATGTTACTGTTGACAATGAGTTGAAAAGAGGATAGGTAATTATGGAAATACGAAAACAAGGGAGTTTCTGCCAAGTTTTTTTTAACATAGGCGGTACTTTGCTAAATTTCATGTTGGATACTTACGAAAATAGAAAGGTTATTAGAGAATGGCTAGATAACCTTATTTCAGATAGACTAAATGAAAAGATTACCTCTATCCATAAAAAAGATACATCAAGAGCAATTCTTTATTCTATCCAAAATAAAACAGACCGATTGGAGTTGGAATTGACTGAACGAGACTATCTAAAAATAACAGTTGTTTTTAGAAATCCTAATGTTACAAAATATCAACCAGATTCTGTTTTGGAATTTGAAACCTATGTGCCACCTTTTAAAATAGCGAGTGAGTTACTTGTACTTAGTCCTGATTATGTCAAGTATTCTGATGAATTAAATAAGATTTTAGGAGATGTAGGGCAACGTCCATCATTAGATGACAATATTAGTTATCATGATGTTTTTCGAAAAGATGTGATTTTTCCCAAAAAGCTATCTATTTCACAGCGTACAGAATTTATTGACTGTATTCAGAAGTGTATTCCGAAGTTATCAGATATTGATTTGATAACATTAAGAGAAATGATTGTGGTAAAACCAAAGTAGTTCAAGGAGATAAAACGAAAGGAAATAAACATGTATTTAGGAGAAATGATTGCTGTTGCTGGTCTGGGATACATTATAGTTATAATCATATCATTGATGTTGCGAAATCTTAAAAGTTTCATCAAAAAAATGGGTAAAGCTATTATTAAAGTGTATATCTCAGAACATTATCCTCAAATTCCAGATAGTGAATTACGAAAGTGGTAAGTATGATGTTATTTACTATTTGTATAATCGTAGCAATTATAGGAACTGTTTTAAAACTTAATCTAAAACAATTCATTTTTAGCTACATACTACTAGGAATCCTGTGGTCTTTTAGAAAAAAAGATGTCTCAAAAAGTACAAGAGATTGGGAAAAATGAAATGATTGTTATTGAATACTATAAAAAAGGACAGATTTTTAATGTGGATAAAATATTAGAAGAGAATAACATAGAATCTGTTGTTAAGCCTATAAAAACTAAAGCTCATATTATAAAAGCAGATGAAGTTTACATAAACAGTTCTGATGGTTCAAATAGGAGATTGAGGTTGAAACTATATACATTATTTATTCATAATTTTATGTATGACACACGTCGTACAGTTAAAAAAGTAAATAAGCTTTATTTAAAGACTTATTTACAGAACGGCAATGAAAGTGACTATCTATGTAAGGCTTATAGGTTAATTATCCGTTGGTACATACGCAACAAAAACAGTATTACATTAGCGAATTTAGCATTTTCAGACTGGATAGACACAAGGGTGTGGGAAGTAGGAAGTATCTATACAGGGGATAATGCTAAAAAATTTGTTGAAGATTATCTAGATATGATAGCGGTTTTAGAGGAGACAAATTAAGGAACTAAGAAAAATTCTAAAGGAGGAAAGTGATTATGAATGTGCAAGAAGCTATTAATACAATTGATAAAATGAAGTTTTTTGATAAGACAAAAATTGCTGAAATTATTGAACAAATTGGCAATTCTAAAATAACAAAATTACCTTATCAAGTAGTAGAGCTATTCGATAAGTATAAAAACGAAGATAAACCTTTTCTTGTACTGTGGAATGATGTTACGGAAGATACACCAGAAACAGATAATGTTTTAAATGCTTTTCCAGAAGCGTTTAAATATCTTAATGAAATTGCCTGCATGGATACTGATACTTTTACGAAAAAGGTAAAAGTTTTGGAACAGGCTTACAATCTAGGGTATGAACCTTATGATAGTAAAGAACAGACAGAAGTTAAGCTTCTAAATCGTTCTGATATTTTAATTGTGTTATCAAGTTTTTTAGATTGTGATACTTTGGAAGAAGCTATTAATCAAGTAGAAGCTAACCCTAATTTAAAAATTCAAATTAGTGGTTCACTTGACAATTGATTTATTGATTTAAGGAGAGAAAATGAAAGTATTTCAAACAGCACAAGAGTTAATTAATCGAATCGAAAGCAGTAAAAGCAAAGGGGTTCCTTTAGTGCTACTTATTATGGAGAGTATTATCGAGGTCGAAAAAAACGGAGTTGTGCAAAAGTTCAGATTGCGTGAATTTAATGACGAGGCTACAAAAGCACATTTAAAAATTATGAAAGGAGTTAGCGGAAATTCAGAATTTAATAAAGATACAAGCCGTCAACTGGATGATTTTGGAAGGAAATTCACCATTGATGACTTTACACAAGAAGAGCTTAAGCAACTTATTGCATTAGCTGATGAAGTGATTGGTTATTTTAACTGAATAAAATAAATTATATTTTTAAAGCACGCTTTATTACTGCGTGCTTGTTTTTTTATAAAAAAATAGTTTTTTGTATTGACCTAAACAAAAAATGATATATAATAATAATGTAAGATAAATAATGCTTAAGGTAAGGAGACTAAAAATGACTAATGAAGCGAAATTAAACCAAGAAGAACTTGTCTATGATATTGTCAGTCTAGTGGAAAAGGCAGAGGTAGCAAGCGATACCTCCAAAGAAGAATTTATTGGTATTTGGGATAATCTTGAAAAGAAAGTAGAACACTTAAAAGAAGAAGGTGTTAAACAATTAGTTGAAACTTTGAAAAAAGACTATTCTGATAACTGGGTAGCTGTTGAGGTGATTGAACTTGTCGCTAACTGCTAGCCAACAAAAAGCTTTTGAAAAGTTCTCTAACCTGAAAGTTGGAGCGCTTTTCATGAAACAAGGCACAGGAAAAACAAGAGTGGCGTTAGAACTCATAAAATCAACAGATTGTGACTTTGTTTTATTTCTATGTCCGTTTTCGACTAAGAGCAACCTAAATGCTGAAATTGATAAATGGGGACTTGACCGCCCGTTTGAAATTGTTGGTTATGAAACCTTATCTAGTTCAGACAGAACTTATTTGAAACTTTTAAATTTGACAGAACATTATCAAAAGTTGTTTATTGTCGCTGATGAATCAGTTTTTATTAAAAATAGTGACAGTAAACGCTTTGAACGTATGTTAAGGTTGCGTGATATGTCTGAATATCGATTGATTTTAAATGGTACACCCATTACTAAAAACGAATGGGACATTTATAATCAAATGGAGTTTTTATCGCCTCTGATTATCAAAATGTCACGACTGGAGTTTTTACAGACCTTTTTTAAAAAGGTACGTTATAAACGTAAAGGTGAAAATCCTAGAGAGTTTTACACGTTATCAGAAGTCAATATAGATTATCTCCATAAACTAATAGAACCATTTATTTTTGAAGCTGATTTAGTCTTTGATAAAAAAGTCTCTAGTCATGAAGTTATGGTCTCATCATCTAATGAAACAGATGAGCTTTACGAGGAAAGAAAGCAAAGTTTGCTAAATTCTCTCGCAATCGGCGAATGTAAAGTTGAACAGTTTACTAATTTAGCTGTTGCTTGCTTTGACGATAAAGAAAGACATAAAGCCATAGCAAAACAATTAAAAGGGCAAATAATCGTTTTCTGCTCACTTCTAAGCGAAGTTAAACATATTAGTGAAGAAATAGACTGTTATGTGATTACGGGCGCTACAGCGCCTCAGAAACGCTTAGAAATCATCAATCAGTTTAAAGAGAATGACAAGCCTTTGTTAATGACATATGGAACAGGTGCTTTTGGTTTAAACTTGCAATTTTGCCATAGAATCGCTTTTGTTAGTCTGACTTTTGACTACGCCAAAATAGACCAAGCAATGAGCAGGATTAAGCGTATCGGTCAAGAAAATGATATTGAGTACACATATTTCACCTCTAATTTAGGGATTTATAACATGATTAAGGACAATATTGTTAAAAAGCAAACCTTAAAAGAATTGATTATTGATAAAATCGAGAAAGGAGAGGACTTTGAAAAAATCTTATAGTGATAAGAACGTCTATGAAGCAAGTATGGAACGAATAGAATATATTTTTGATAATTTCGACCATGTCTATGTCTCATTTTCAGGCGGTAAAGATAGCGGTGTTATGCTTAACTTGGTGTTAAAATACCTAAAAGACAATCAGTTAAAGCGTAAGATAACGCTCATGCACTTAGACTATGAAGCACAATATGAAATGACAACGGATTATGTTAAGCTTATGGAAGATAAATACAATGACTATTTAAACATTTATCATGTTTGCGTACCGTTTAAAGTATCTACTTGCACAAGCATGTTTCAGAATTATTGGCGACCTTGGGAAGAATCAAAAAAAGATATTTGGGTTCGAGATTTACCAGAAAACGCTATGACAAAAGATGATTTTGATTTCTATGACGAAAATCAATGGGACTATGATTTCCAAGAAAAATTGTCTGTTTGGTCTCATAAGAGAGAAAAAGCTGAAAAGACAGCGGTTTTAGTCGGTATTAGAACACAAGAAAGCTTACACCGTTGGCGTACAATTGCCAAGGAGCGTAACAGTTATTATGACAATAAAAAATACAGCAAGAAGATTGCTGATAATGTTTATAACTTTTACCCAATTTACGATTGGACGACTGAAGATATTTGGGTAGCAAATGCTAAATTTGCTTGGGATTATAACAAACTATATGACCTCTATTATCAAGCAGGATTACCAGTTGAAGCTATGCGAGTAGCAAGTCCGTTTATTTCAGAAGGACAAGAAACATTAAAACTTTATAAGGTGATTGAACCACATACGTGGGGTAAGTTGGTTAGTCGTGTTAATGGTGTTAATTTTACAGGTCTCTATGGTGGGACTACCGCCATGGGGTGGAAGAACATTACCAAGCCTGATAACATGACGTGGAAGCAATACATGGAGTTTCTGCTAGATACTTTACCGGAAAGCACCAAACAAAATTATCTGAATAAGTTAGAAACCTCTATCAAGTTTTGGAAAGAAAAAGGCGGTGTCTTATCTGATGAAGTTATCAAAGAACTAGATGACTTGTCTATCAAATATGAATTTGGCACACACAACTATAAGACTACTAAGAAAGCGGTTAAGCTTGATTATTTAGATGACCTAGATATTAAAGATTTCAAGGCTATTCCAACGTACAAGCGAATGTGTATTTGTATTTTAAAAAACGACCATACTTGTAAATATATGGGGTTTAGTCCAACAAAAATAGAAATGCAAAAACGAAAGGAAGCGATTGAAAAATATGGCAACTTACTCTAGTCCTGTTTACAATGTTAAGGCTATCCCGATTGAAAAAATCCAAGCTAATAGCTATAACCCTAATCATGTAGCAACACCAGAAATGAAGTTGTTATATGAATCAATCAAAGCAGACGGCTACACAATGCCTATTGTTTGTTATTATCTTAAAGATGAAGATAAATACGAGATTGTAGATGGCTTTCACCGTTATACAACTATGCTTAATCATAAAGATATTTACGAACGAGAGAATGGCTGTTTACCTGTATCTGTTATTGATAAACCATTAGAGGAGCGCATGGCTTCTACAGTACGACACAATCGAGCAAGGGGAAGTCATGATATTGGCTTAATGGCTAATATTGTAGCGGAATTGGTTGATAGTGGAATGTCTGACGCTAAAGTCATGAAAAGTCTTGGAATGGACGCAGATGAACTATTAAGGCTAAAACAAGTTAGTGGTTTGGCAAGCTTATTTACGGATAAGGCATTTAGTAAATCATGGGAAATCGAAGATACACAGACAGTTTAGGAAAGTATAATATGACTAAAAAGTGATTGGTGATGTCAATTGTGGCGAAAGAACGTAAGGGAGTGTAATTATGGAAGGTTCAAAAAATAAAAATAGTCTTGAAATTATTGGTAAAAATGTGCTATTGAAAGGGATGACGGCTTCAGGAAAAACTGTAGGGATGCTTAATTTATTAGAACAGTATATTCATCACACAAGCTATACCATTATAGTAGCAAATCCTAAAAAAGGTTGGGAGATATCTAGTGATTTTAGACATAAAGAGTTATATAGTGGTTTGTTCTATCACTCCTATTCCTCTGATGAACTTATGAATTTGCTATCGCTTGCAGAACACAGTGATTTCAAAATTGCTATTTTTATAGACGAAGTAAACGTAATTTCTTCAGATGTTGTGAGCAAAGCATTGCAGCTTAGTCACAAAAAAACAAATCTTAGTCTGATAGTGGCAGGTAACCCTGTTAGTGATATTATTAAAGATTTTAATTGGGATATTGTTTTTAATTTTAAAGATTACAATCACCCAAATTTAAAGATGGGTGAAGCTTATTATGAAACGAAAAGTTCATTTCGTCAAAGGAAAATCGTTAAATTTCGATTTACAGACTTTATAAAAAATTTGCAGTGTAATTAGAAAATGAAGACGAGGAGAAGATGATATGACAATTGATAAACAAACAATTGACACTTTGGTACAGCTTATTTATTGGTTAATAGCACTTTTTGTAGTGGTAGAAACAGTAACTGCTGTTGTTGAAGAAATGGGATATAAAAAGGGAATAGCTTTTATTTTAGGTGTTACTGTACCAATAACAGTCCTTTACTACTTTGTTGTTGAAGTTGGTGGCTTTCCTCCGCTACTGTTCTCGCTTATCGTTATAACGGTTGCTACGCTGGTAGGTTTGATTTATCACTTGATTCATCAACATCACCGTAAGAAATTAGTAACTAATCAGGATTAAAATATTGAAAAAATAAGGAGAAGAAGATGACAATTAAACAGCTAATATGCTTACTTGTTTGCTGTCTTGTTGGCATTATCATAGCAGAAATAATAATTGCTAAAACTAAAAAAATAGGGTTTATAAACGGATTAGGATTAGAATTTATAAAAGTAACGGTAGGTATTATAAAGATTTCGATTCTGCTAATCGCCCTTAACAGTGTTACTTTCTATCTTACTGTTAAAGTCTTACATGTCACCGTAACAACACAAAACGATGGCAGGTTCTACGTTCTTACGCTTGATGGTTTTTCTGTATGGCTATATTTGCTTCTCTATCTAGCGGTTACTATATTAGTAGGCGTGGGTTACTACTTTATGAAAAAACATATCAGTAAGAAATTAACAATTAATGGAGACTAACGATTATGAAAACACCCAAGATAGAAAAACTTGCAGAATCTAGTAAGTATTTCTCTAATACCATGTATCAAAGTAAATGGCAATCAGAGGAAAAAGCCTTAGCAACAATCAATAAATACAAAGAAGCAGTCGTCAGAAATGTAGATATACAAAAGCACTTGGCAGAAACAAAGAGTTATCTGGAATGTACGAATACATTAATAAAAACGGAGATTAAACCATATGGAAGAACCAAAATTTCCTGAAAAATTACCTAATTATATTGCTCAAAAATACCTTAGGATTGATAAGCTAAGAAGTGAAGCGAATAGTTTAGAAGCAGACATTAGCGAATGGTTTGATAAAAACAATATGTTTATGCTAACATATGACGAAAATGGTGACTACCTACCTTTGTTATCTGGAGACGGTATATATAATCAATATAGTAGCCGAGATGAAGCTTTAGAAAGCTTACAAAAAGCTTATAAAAAACATATTATGGAAAATGAAACCGTTGATTAAAATCGAAAACGAATTTACTAAAAAAGGAGCTATACATGCTTGCATTAAGATATCAACCAAGTGATGTAGGATTTTACCAGATTGATGAAAAAGAGGGAGTAGCTTATAAACAATTAGACAATAGTTGCTATGTTTACGACCCGAACCATGATGTTCTATGTATCGTTAGTTTTGGGGAACACTTAATGGGGATTCTTTATCTGCTTAAAACTTACTATGGTTTTAAATTTGAAAATGACGAAAATATCAAGGAGTATCAAGATATTCTCAATACTTTTGAAATAAATTCCGCTTGGAAACTACCAATTGAGTATGCAGAAGAAGCAAAAGCAGATGGCACTTGGTTATGCCCAGATTTTATAGATTAGATAGTATGGTTAAAAGGAGAGGTAATGTTTGAGTTGTTCGGTTTTACTCTAGGATATGTATTTTCTGTATATATTGCGTTAGAGGGATTGTTAGGTTTATGGAAACCCAAAGACCAGTTTGATATATTCTTGGGAAGTTTTGGCTTGATATGTGGTCTTGCTTTATGCGCTTTGATAACAAAAATATTAGCAAATGTTTTAGGGAATATCGATAAAAATGTAATTGTAATCATTGTTCTTTTGGTTTTAGCAGTGATAGTTTATATTTTCGCTTTGCGCCATATGCCAGAAAAAATTAATGTTACAAAACAATATTTAGGTTGGGCAATTACAGGTGCAGTTTTTTCTGTTCTTTTTATGATTTTTTTGGCTGATTTGCTAGGAAAAATGTATGCGCTATTTAAGCTTTTCTTCAACGTTTAGATAATTGGAATTAACTTGTACTTTTACAGCACGATTTTCTATTATCTCAGATAATTGATATATCTAAATGGAAGAGAGGATAGAAAATGAAACGTTTACAAAAGAATATCCATTGTGTCATATTGTTGGCAGAAACTGTTGTTTATTTAGGGTTAATTATCTTTTTTGTCTGGGCTATAAAGTATTTATTTTATGATTTTTTGATTGATGTCAGTTCGGCTATAGGCGATATTCCAGATAAAGAGGCTAATCTGTTGTTTAGTAAATGGCACCCTGATTTGCATACCGAATATTTAGTGCTTGCTATTTTGGGTATAAATGTTGCATATCTTATTGGTTTTATTTGGATAGTTCAACAACTTGTTGTCTCTTACAAACAGCTGGTAACTATTCTAAAGGATAATGATTAATCATAGTAGTGTATAGGTGTTTCAAGGTTGCTGAATACTAACATACTATGATATAATTCAAGTATATTTGTAGTGATACGAACACATAATAGAAGTACATTATGTGGCTTGGCAGAGCTTAAAAACTGTTCCTCGGCGATAAGCCTAAGAAGCACAATGAGGAGTTAGAGAAGTTGTTCTTCTCTAATCGTTAACCCCGCTGGAGGATTATCCAGCCGTACATAATTTAATAATAACCAGAAACAGCTATTACAAACACACAATAGCTGTTTTTATTTATCGTTATTACTGTTAAGTAATTAATTTTGCTTAAACAATTAACGCTTGATTTGAGAGATAGATAATAGCATAACAGTCTGTCCGTAAATTTTTATGTAAAAAACCAAAAAATATTTTAAAAATCATTGACAAACAAAAATATTTGATATATAATAATAATGTAAGATAAATAATAACAAAGAGGGACATGATATGGGAAAAATAGCAACTATTTATTTTGGTGGCATTTCTAAAATAAAAGATACTTATAAATGGAATTACGGAGCTATTCAGGTTAAAGAAACAGCTAAGCGTTATCAAATGTTAAAAGAAGCAAATTTACAAAATTGGCATGGAGGATATGAAGGAATGATTATACCAAAGGATAAAATAGAAACCTTTGGAAAACTGCTTTCTTGGAGAGGTCATTTTTCTTTGGTAGATGATGAACTTCGAATGAAAAAGTGGTTTAAAAAAGATATCGGTGATTGTATTAAATTTGCTGAAGCGAGAATGAAAAACGCTAAAAACAAGGGAGAAGAAGCATACTATAATTTTTATAAAGAACAAATTAAAGGATTAAAGCTTGAATTATCTTCACTTGAAGAATAGGAGAGGTAAAATGAAACAAGAAATTGAAATTTTAAAAATTGCTAAGATTTATTTTTCTCATGTAACGCGAGGTTATGAAACAGAAACAGAAATTTTAGGTGTGTTCTCTGAACCACAAGAAGTTTATAGAGCTCTTAAGAAACTTGAAGTTACTTCTGCTGATTTTGATTATCTACACCTTGATGAAGGTGATATTCCTGACGGCAGTTATGGAATTGTCTTAGACAATGAAGATGATGATACAGTGGTTATTTTCTGGGAAACTTATGACCTAAACGAAATCGCACCAAACTCTATTTGGGATGAATTCTGTGAGGAGAAAATGGACGAGTGACACTTAACGAAACAACACTAGCAGATGTGCTACATTGTATGGCTGAAGGTAGAACAAACTATTCTGAAGTAGATTTTGAAATTAACGGTCTTAAAGCAAGACTTGAAATTAAACTTAAGAGCAGAGGTGAGGAAAAATGAAGCAGGATAATTTTTATTTGGAAGATGATTACGTTTATATGTGTGAATGTGAAGAGTGCCATTATGCAGAAGAAACTGATGACGAGATGGACGGATGTCCTGAATGTGGTGGAAACATGTTGATTCAAACAATGCACGAAGGTTTAAATTGTGCTAAATGTGGGCGTACGTTTGACATGTGGGAAGATGGCTATCGAAGTGATACTTCAGGTGACTTGATTTGTGAAGATTGTTACTGGAGATTAGAAGAAGAGGGATAGTGACATGTCTGTTTTATCAACGATAGCAAATTTTCAAGCTGATTTTGTATCAACGTGTGGCTACCCATGCCCCAAATCTGTCATTATTAAAGAAAACGACTTAACAGATTATCAGTATTCTAAAGAGATTAAGAAACTTAAAGATGAGGGTCTGATAAAATTCTCTCGTTGGGTAGAAACAGATGAGTATGATTCTTATTTTATTCAAGGTTGGAACTTAACACCAGCTGGAAAGAAAACACTTGAATATAAACAAGCTTATGCGCGTGTTCGCAGTAATGTTAAAAAATGTTTTGATTTTGAAATTTAAAACTATGAATAACTGGTAATCGGGAGGATAAAATGGATTATAAAGAATATTATACTGGTGCTGCTTTACAAGAGATGATTAAACTACAACAAAAGGTAGAGGTTTTGCGTGAACCCCTTTTAAGAAAAATTTTAGATACCGCCCCTGTTCCATTAAATGCTGGAGAAGCGGGTTATTTAAAAGCGATTAACGAAGTTTTAGAAATCTTCCAAAAAGAAAGAGAAGATATTATAGGCTATGATAAATAACACAAGGAACTAAATCATGAATAAAAAAGAAGCAATTAAAAAAATCAAACGAAGAATTGATTTTTTCAGTTCTGAGGGAGACTATGATAGAGGTTGTCGAGCTGGTTTAGACAGTGCACTATTAATTTTTAGGGAACTTGACGAGCCAGAAAAGCCAGTAATACCTCAATATATGGCGGAGTGGTTAGAGGTTTGCAAAGATAACTTAGCTTTAAGTCTAGCTAACTCTATGAATCCTATTGTTATGAGAACTAATAATCAACCTGAAAAAACAATCCACTGGCTAAAATTTGTGAAAAACCAAGAAATATTCGCAAAAGCATGGCTCTTCGGCTATGAAGTTGAGAACGAGAAGCTTTACACAGCAAGACTTAAAGGTATTGCCAAAGAAAAAGAAAGTTATGTCTATAAAATCATAGAATCAGGTGAAATTTATTTAAGTGATTTAGTCTTTATAGAGGGAAAGTCTCAAGTTTATTTTACACAAACAGAACTTGAAAACTTAAAATATTGGAATAATCCAGCTTTTGAAATTGTAGAGGTAGCAGAATGACGGAGACTAGATTTGAGGATAAACTTAATAAATTTAGGCAATTATTGATTTCAGGGAAGCTTTATAGCAATATATCTGGAAAAAATGAAGAAACGTTAGCTATGATTTCTGTTTATCGTTTTGGAGAAAGTAGAGCAAAACGTGAAGCGAGAGAATGGTTAGAGAAAGTCATGGAAGGAGTAGGCTTTTGAAAAAATATTATGTCATCTTACCTAATCCTAACGGAGAAGGAAACAGAGTTTATGGTTTGGTAAAAACGGAAACAATGGGAGTACGTTTAACTCGAATGGGTAGGAAAGCGTTCTACTTTTCAGAACTCACACAACTTACTGAACGAGAAATTAAACAAGATTTTGAGTGGGCGTGGGAAGCTGGATTTGCGAAAGAGGTGGAGTAATGAATTTACCAAAACTTAGAGCATGGGATAAATGGTCTGAAAAGATGATTGAGGAAGTAACACTAATTGATTATAACAATCAAGAGATTGCTTTTGGAGACGGTGTGCTTTTTATGAAAGATTTTGATTGTGTAGAGTTTATGTGGGCGACTGGTTTATACACAGTACCTCTTTGTCCTGAACTCGATTATGAACGAAAAGAAATCTTTGAGGGCGATATTTTAAAATGGGGTTATTCTGACGGCATAGACTTAGAACAACAAGGAACATTTGTAGTTGTGTTTGAAAATGGTGCTTTTCGACCAAACAAAGGCAATGACATCACACTTCATGACTTATTAGAGGACTGTGACTACGCAGAAATAATTGGAAATATTTATGAAAATCCAGAGCTTTTGGAGGAAGTAAAATGAGTTTAGCGGTTGATTATATTCTAAAATTATTGGCAAGTGTTGTTCTGTTTATCGTCATTGGAACAAACACTCTTTTAGAAAATGGAAATATTAACAAAAAAGAAAGAAATATCGGTATTTTCTTAATAATAGTTGGTTACTTTTTCAATTTAACCATAACTATTGATTTATTAAAAAGTTTAAATACGACAACAGATAGCATAGTTGGTGGTGTTTTTGTTGTAGCCGTAATTGCTCTCTTAGGTGCTATTAGTTTATATATAGCTAATCTCAATAAATACAAGCTTCTTAACAAAACAGGATTGTTATGGCTTTCTATAATGACTGCTTTTTGGAGTGTTGGGTTTCCAATTTTCCTTAAAGTGTTAATGATTTTATTTAAGTTGATATAAGAAGTGTTTATATAATCACGCGCACTTGAGATGTTCGTATAGTTATTGTAATGAGTATCTTTTGAAGGTGTAGACTATTTGATATCGAAAATCAGTTCCCATAATGGTTTTAGGCAGGTTCGATTCCTGCTATGGGTATTAGACCAGAAACTTTAAAAAACTAAAAAGGAAGTTGGTACTATGATGAACATTTACTGGTCGGTGTTCTAGTCCTCGATTTTATTGATAATGAGAAAAGGTGGTTTTTTAGGGTTGACAAAAGAGGTTTCAGGAAGCCTATTGTGTTGTGCTCTGCTGTGCTTAAAAACAACAAAATTCCTGATTGCCTAGAGTTAAGGAACTAATCTAGGGTTCGTTCCCCTAGCTAGGCTTATTTAGCAATTTAAAACGGTGTAAAATCAAAGGAAGGGGATATATGTTTAATGGTGAGAGATTAAGGCAGTTACGCTTATTATATGGTATGACAAGGAGAGAACTTGCTACTAAATTAGATATATCAGAACAAGCTGTATGGCAATTTGAAAGAAACGAAACGATTCCAAAAGCAGTAGTCAAACTCAAAATGGCTAATCTGTTTGGAGTACGTTTAGATTATTTCTCACAAGCAAGTTCTGATACTAATTTTGACATGACAGCAGTAGCTTTTAGAAACGAAAGCAATATGACAAGAAAAGTTACCGATAGACAGGAAGCGTATTTGAACACCTTGGATAGTTTAATTGTTTATCTGGAAAGCATTGTTACAATACCTAGTCAAAGAATTATAGAGCTGACAAAGCGGGTTTCCGAGAAAATCCACGATAATATTAGTTTGGAAGAAATCGCTTTATTTGCAAAAGACTTTTTAGGAGTTTCTAACGATAACAGTGATTTGTTATATCAACTAGAGGTGGCAGGCGTATATATTGCTGAAAGAACGTTCCCTGATGATGAAAATACTTATAGTATATGGTCTAACAACCATAAACCATTTATTATTTTAAAAGTTGGAAAGACAGCTGTAGGACGAAACTTTGACCTAGCTCATGAATTAGGACACCTCTTATTGCATAAGAATATTGAATTTAGTGCCTTATCAAGAGACGAGTTCTTAGAAATAGAATCTGAAGCTAATAATTTTGCCTATTATTTTTTGCTTCCTAAAGAACCGTTTTGCGAAGATATGATTAATTTGGTTGGAAAACGAGTAAGTAATCCAGATAATTATATTGATTTAAAACGGAAATATTCTGTTTCTATACCAATTCTTGAAGAAAGAGCGTTTAAGTTGGGTTTAGTTAGTCCATCTCAACGTGGTTACTTTTACAGATTAATCAACAAAAAAGGTTATAAAACATTTGAGGTGCTAGATGATGAAATAGTGGTGAAAAGACCTTCTAAAATACGAAGTATGCTTAATTCTGTTTTGTTAAACGTTTTGACCTTAGATAGCCTACTTCATACATTAAAAGTTGATAAGCATTTCTTAGCCGACTTGTTATCGGTTCAACCACAATTTTTTGATAAATACAAAATGAGTGATGAAAATAAATTTGATAACATTATCCACCTAAAGGAGTTTGATAAAAGCTAAACATAAAAACACGTGCAAAAAATACGTGTTTTTATGTTGACAAGTGTTTAAAACAAGTGTATAATATAATTAAGAATAAGGAAAGGAGATGAGCCAATGAATGAGCGAGAACTTAAGAAAATTGCTAAAAAGCAAGGTTTCAAGAAAACTGATTTAGGTAAAGGTTCGCACGAAGTTTGGAAACACCCAGACGGACGAAAAACGACAATTCCAAAACCTAAACAAACGGACTATAAACCAAAAACTCTTAGCAATATTCTAAAGGTCTTGTACGGGGAGTAAATCTTTCTTCTCCCCACTCCTTTTGAGGAGTTTGCTGTTCATTGGCTTAATCTAAAAATATGAAATACACTTATTTAGCACTATTTGAGGCTGACAAAGAGAATGGTGGCTATAACATTTCTTTCCCTGATTTTTCTGGAGCTTTTAGTGAGGCTAATAGCTTGAATGAGGCTATTTTCAATGCGCGTGAGGTATTGGAAATCTATACTATTATGTTCGAGGACGAAGGGAAAGAATTTCCTAAACCATCTTCGTTTAAGGCTTTAGCAAACAAATTAAATAGCGATGAAGATATTATTCAAGCTATTACAGTTGATACAGATGTTGTCCGTGAGCGTGAGCGCTCTAAGACGGTTAATAAAACAGTGACGCTTCCAAGTTGGCTTGTAGAAGTCGGGAAAGCTAATAAAGTCAATTTTAGTCAGCTATTACAAAAAGCAATTCGGGAGGAACTGCAAGTTTAGTATTGAACGGTTTGAAGAACCGTTCTTTTTTATTTCAAAAAAACAAATAAAAAACTATTGACAAATAAATAATTGTGATATATAATAATAATGTAAGATAAATAATAACAAAGAAGGTAGAAAAACATGGAACTATCACTAACACAATTAAACGAACGATTCACAAAACCATTGCTAGAGTTGCTACAAGAGGGCTACCTTTTGAGACCTGTTAAACAAGCAAAATATACACAGGGCGTTTTCCTTGAAAAAGGCGAAGAAAAATTTGCTTTGGTAAGTCGTAGAGATGAATATGTTTGTCCTACCCAACATGATATTGTTCTGGTTCATTTAACACATGAAATCGACCTTAGAAATTTTAAAGCGGGTACTCTTGATTTGTGGCGAGAATATAAAGAACTTTCATCACCGATTGTTGCAACCTATGATACTTATTATTCTGTTTACTTTCCTAATCCGTCTTATTGTGAAGAGGATATTATTCGTTATTATGATAAAAAAGAAGAAGCTGATGAAATTGAGAAAAAACGTTATCGCCGTCGCAAATGGAAAGAATTTCAAAAAGCAGGCGTATTGTTTACTTTTAAATTTGAAAAAACACCTTGGAAAGGCTTGCGTAGAAATGTAATGGTTGAGGTAACAGAAAACCACTATATTTTGACTAACCGAAACGGAAAGAAAGTTTATGTCTATAAAAGGATAAATTCTGACAAATTAGTACGTGCTTAACTAGGAGAGGAGCAAAACATGGCAATTAATACAAAAGCAATCACAAAGGCGTTAACAGTTCATTTAAAAAATCATAAAGATAGTCTTGAAAATAGAGCTTTTCATCAAATTCATGTTAGAGAGAATGGAACAGCTGAATATGTTACTAAGAATATGCTGATTCAATTTGAAAAAGGTATCTTTGCTGAAACAGTTGTCTTAGATACCAGAACAAAAGGACAAATTGAAAAAGGATTTAACCTACCACCCCTTGAATTTTTAAAAACTAACTTTCCAAGGACAGAGCAATTGTACATGAGAAATCCAGAAAATGATGAAAGAATTGCTAAAAAAGAATTTAATGTTATTGACCTTTTAAATACAATAAAAGAGCTTGACAAGTCACCTACTAAAAAACGCTACAAGAGCATTTCTTTTTACTATGACAGCAAAGAGTTTGTGGCTGATATCAACTTAAACCAAGAGCGAAACCATTTTGAATTTGAAGCAGACCACTTAGTAAGAGTTTTGCAAGTGATGAAAGCTTTGGGAGATAAAACCGTTAAACTTTATTATTGTGATAGCCTATTAGACCCTTTGAAGTTCATTCGGATAAGGCAAAAGCGCTTATTGCTCCTTTAAGGTTTTGGTATAAAAAGGAGTAGATATGACAGTTATTGATAGCATGAATCATATTTTAGAGACCATTAATAAGCATTATGGGAAGGTTTATACGCAACAATTTGTGATAGACCTTTCTAAGGCTATTAGCAAGCTTTCACAGCATATGTTATTGAAAGATATTGAGCAATCGATTATCTTAGATATTCAATTTGGAGTGGCGCGTGGTTTAACGTTTGAAGAATTGTTACTTGCCTCAACATTGGCTGACATTATGCCCTATCATGAATTTTCATGTGGTATAATTGATTTAACGGATTTTTGGGAGTTAGATAACAAAATAGGGCGGGGAGCATATACGGCAACTAAGAAACACCACAAAAAATTTTTGATGTTTTCATAAAAAAGATATTTAATGACTTATTATTTAAGATATGCTATAATTGCTTTACACTAGATTATCCCTCTAGTGCCCTTAGAGCTAATACGCTCGTTAAATCTCCATTTCCTAGTTTCCCAAAATTAAATGCTAGGATTTTAAAAGAACAGGTTTAGTCCACCTGTTCTTTTTTTAATTATTTTTTGAAGAAATGATTGACAAATAAAAATAAATAATATATAATAATAATGTAAGATAAATAATACAAGAAAGGGACAAAAAATGAAACGACTTGATTCAGAGCTACAACAATTTATTGATAATTGTCATAAAATACAACCTAAAAATGTTACCATCTCAGTTAGCAACAATATTGCAGGAGCTATGGTTGGAGATGTACTAAGGAGCACATGGGGTTACGACCAAACTAACTATGATTTTTATGAAGTTATCAAAACAACCCCTAAAACGGTAACACTGAGAAAGTTATCAGCTTTTGCTTGTGAGGGCGAGGTTATTCTAAAAAATAAGCGAGTACATCAACAGGAAGACGGTTACATTGTTAGAATTGCAAGTTATGAATCAGCCTTTTTCCATATAGATGACCCAAAACAAACACGAGGAAAAGAAGAAGCTTGGGAGGATTTAAAGAATCCTTATCGTAGTCAACATTGAAATATTAGATTAGTGAGGAAATTCAAATGACAAATAAAGCAAAACAAGCACGTTATCAGTTTGTGGCTCAAACAGCAAAAAGTGAGAAATACAGGCTTGTTAATATTAATTTAGAAAATAACACAGCGACTTACCGCAAGCCTAATAATGAATATGGTTATTTAGAACTTGATAAAGTTACACTAACTATGATTGATAATCGTGAGTAAGTTTATCTAAGAAACAGTATAAAGTATTCAATATGCGCGTGATTAATGGTAGTATGTGAAAGAAAGGAGTGAGGAAGATAAAAAAGATTTTAAATATTTTAAAAGTTGTTCTAGTATTGGTTTCATTGGTGCTGATATTTAATAAGCAGATTCGAAATATTTTTATGGTTCATAAAACGAATCAATATCAAATTATGAATGTCTCTAGGCAACAGTTGCAAGGTAACAAAGAAAAAGAAGCTAATTATGACTTCTCAAATATTAAGGCAGTCACAGCTGAAAGTGTCATTGGAGCACAGTTTGACAACCAAGAACTACCTGTTATTGCTGATATTGCTATACCTGATTTAAAAATAAATTTACCAATTTTTAAAGGACTAGATAACACAGCCCTTACTTATGGAGCTGGAACTATGAAAGAAAATCAGCAATTGGGACAAGGAAATTATGCTTTAGCAAGTCACCATGTTTTTGGGGTTGATGGCTCTTCCAATATGTTGTTTTCTCCATTAGATAATGCTCAAAAAGGTATGATGATTTACCTTACAGATAAAGACTATATCTATTATTATGAAATTGATACAGTAAAGAAGGTAGCACCAGAACAAATTGACGTTATCAGTGATGTTGATGGAGAAAATTTAGTAACATTGGTAACATGTGCTGATAAAGAGGCTACAGAACGTCTTATAGTACAGGGAAAATATCAAAAGAGAGTAGCTTTCAATAAAGCTTCTAAAACGATTTTAAAGGCTTTTAAACAGTCATATAATTTAATAAATTAACAAACTAAATTTTGTAAAAAGGGGAATTAATGGCAATACAGTTAAAAGACTTTTTTGATTTAGATAAAGTGATATTTACTAAAGAAGAGTTAGAACTACCATATACTAAAAGTTTTTCTAAAGTTAATGATGTTGATGATAATGTTATAAAGGATAGTAAAATCACATGTAAATGATTGACTTTTAAACTTAAGTATGTGATTTTAAGAACAATTTAAGTTTTAGATTGTATTATACAGATAATCCTAAAACTTTTCTTTTTCATAATCTCCGCCCTGACTTTGTCAGGGTTTTATTTTTAGATGATATAGAATGTAGTATAAAGCCCTAGTATTATACAAAAATAGGGCTATTTCTGTTGTGTTTATACCTTTATAGAGAAATATTGCACTATGTTATAATACTAGTAAAGAGAATTGTATTAAAAGCGAAATATAAAATTTAATAGGTGGATAATGTAATGATTAGTGACAACTTAAAACGGTTACGGATAGAACGAGGATTAACACAACAGCAAGTAGGAGAACAACTCGGAACGTCAAAACAAGCTTACTCATATTGGGAGAGCGGACAGCATACCCCACGTTTTGAAACAATTAAAAAGCTTGCTAATATCTTTGGGGTTACAACAGAGAAGATAACAGAGGATTACGTCCAACCATATGATGAAAGTGAAACGGCTAGTTTTACGGAACGTCTTATCTCTTTACGCAAAGAAGCTGGGCTAACACAAAAAGAAATTGCCAAAAAATTGCAAATATCACAACCCCAATATGCAAGGACTGAAAACGGAGGTCGTAAACCTAATGGAGCAACACTAGAAAAATTCGCTAAATTCTTTAACGTGTCCGTTAGCTACCTGTTAGGAGAAACAAGCATAAGGAATTTTACAGAGCTGACAACTTCTAAAGAGCAATCTCATGCACCTAGCGGACAAACTATCGGAGAACGGTTAAAATCTGCCCGTAAAGAAGCTGGACTTTTGCAAGAAGAAGTGGCAGAACATTTTAATATCACTCAACAAGCTTATCAAGTCTGGGAATCTGGGAAGAGAAATCCGAAGAAAGAGACCCTACAAAAACTAGCAGATTATTTTAACGTTTCTTATGCTTATTTAGCAGGTGTTGAAAGCCCCTTAGAATCAGCTGAAATCCTATTTAAAAATAAGGTTAAAGAATTAGAACTTACCCCAGAACAAGAGGAACAGTTTAAGTCTAGTATTTATAACTTTATCTTGCAAAAAGGCAATCACTATAATAGTCAAGAAACAAGCACAGAGAGCTTTGCTAAGCGCCTTAAAAGATTAAGAAAAGAAGCTCATTTAACACAACAAGATGTTGCAGATTATTTTAAGACGTCTCCACAAAGTTATGCTCAATGGGAAAAAGGACAAAGAAGCCCCTCAAAAGAAAGCTTAGAGAAGCTAGCAAGTTATTTCGGAGTTTCGGTTAGCTATCTTGTTGGCGAAGCTGATATGATAGATTATGGCACTTTTAAAGAGCAATCAACACACGCTCAATTATCAGATGATAAAACATTTATAGAGCGCCTAAAAGAATTAAGGAAACAATCAGGTTTAACTCAAAAACAAGTTGCTGAACACCTTGATATTACCCAATCAGCTTACGCCCAATGGGAAACAGGAAAACTTAATCCAAAAAAAGAAACTATCCAAAAATTTGCTGATTTATTCAATGTTTCATACGATTATTTATGGCATGGGACTGGTGAACCACAAGCAACAAATGCGATTATAGAAACTAATAGTGGTACTTTCCCAGAACGGTTAAGACAACTAAGAACAGAAGCTGATTTAACGCAACAACAGCTTGCGGACATAGTAGGAACTACTCAACAAAACATTGCTTTCTGGGAGACAGGACGACAACGCCCTAAGCAACCAAGTCTTATTAAACTAGCAAATTACTTTAATGTTTCTATTGATTATCTATTAGTGGGCAAGGCACAAGCAGAAGAAAAATTGTCAGTATTTCCTGAGAGGTTAAAACAGTTAAGAGTTGAAGCTAAGCTTACTCAACAACAAATGGCTGAAGCATTTAATATTAAACAACCAACCTACGCTCAATGGGAGACTGGTCGGACAAAACCTAAGGGAGAAACCCTAGAGAAGTTCGCTGATTTCTTTAATGTGTCAACCGATTATTTGCTAGGAAAAACACAACCAAAGAAAGAATTATCGGTATTTCCTGAACGTCTAAGACAATTGAGAGCTGAAAGTGATTTGACACAAAGAGAGCTTGCACGAAGTCTTGATATTAGTCAACAGAGCATAAACTCTTGGGAAAATGGCGAAAGAAAACCAAAAATAGAAGCCATCACCAATATTGCAGAATACTTTAATGTATCGCCTAAGTACCTTATAGGTGAAACAAATAATAGAGAAATTGAAACAATAGAGCTAGAAGCAGAGGATAAGCTATTTAAAGCAACAATAAAAGACCTAGACTTAACTCCAGAGCAAAAAGAGGAGTTTAAAGAAAGTATCTATCACTTTATCTTACGTAAGAAAGCTCTTTATAGCGAAGATGAACCTAAAGAAAGCAATACTAACAAAGACCCTTTAAGCACCTTTTCTAAACGAGTAAAGGAGCTTAGAGAAGAAGAAGGCTCATCACTAGAAGAAGTAGCAACTAAAATAGGTCTTGATACGCAAACTTATGCAAGTTTAGAAGGCGGAAGTCACGCGCTTACTTTAGACGCTCTTAAGTGGGTATCAAACTATTTTGATGTTACGATTGCTTATCTGGTGGGGGAAACCAATGTCAGACAGTTTACTGATGATAAACAAGAAGTTTATAAAGTACCACAAGAGGAAGCGCGTGCTTTAGAGTTAGATAATACAGCAAATACTACCTTTGGAGAACGTCTAAGACAAGTTAGAGAGTTAGAAGGGCTAACACAAGTAGAAATGGCTGAAGCGTTGAATATCTCTCAACCTGCTTATGTTGAATGGGAGAAAGGAAGAACGCAACCAACACCTGATAAATTCCCTCTCATTGCAAAGGTATTAAATATCTCAACTGATTATCTTTTGCAGGGCGCTCCCAATGAAAATAGGCTAGTGAACTTTCAAGGAAAAACTTTAGGAGAACGGCTTGTCTTTTTACGGAAAAATGCTGGTTTAACACAAGCAGAAGTAGCTGACAGATTACAAGTAGGGCAAAATTCTTATTCTAATTGGGAGAATGGAGTTAGAACACCAATATATCCGATAATCGAAAAGTTAGCAGATTTTTTTGGTGTTACTCCTGCTTCTTTACGTGGTAAAACAGATAATGTAGTAGTGCCTAAAATCACCGTAACGCCTAACCAAAATCAAGATACAGAAATTATTGACATACTCAATAGCAAACTAACTTATAACCAAAAGACCTTAACAAGCAAAGATAAGAAATTCTTTACGTCTGTTATCAAGTCCTATTTTGGTGATTGATTATTTTTTGACGGTAGTGCCAAATGATGATATACTACAACAAAACTTTAAAGTTACTCAAGATTTAAATTTTTTGGTGTTTTACTTTTTGAGGTTATCAATAACACGAATAACCTAATTCTTCTCATAATTTTTATCCTGACAACAGTCAGGATTTTTTATTTAACAGTGATAGCATATATTGACAAAACAAACAATATATGCTATCATAAAGATATGAAAAATCCTAAATTTGAGTTTTATACCAGACCAAATGGTAGAACTGAGTTTCAAGAGTTTTTAGATGAACTCCCTAAGAAAGATAAAGAGAAATTGTTGACGGTTATTGCTAGTATTCAAGAGCACGGCTTATTAGTCTCCCAACGTATGGAGTGGGTTAAAAAACTAGATGAAGAAATTTTTGAAATTCGCTCAAAAGTTTCTAGTAACATTCAAAGAGCTTTATATTTTCATGTGGTAGATAATAGATATGTTATTACTCATGGATTTACAAAGAAAACACAAAAGACACCAAAAGCTCAAATTGAACACGCTAAACAACTAAAAGTAGAATTTGAGAAAGAGGAGAATAGAAAATGACAACTATAAAATTTGATGATTACCTTGCTGAACAGTTAAAAGATGATGATTTTAAGCAAGGGTTTTTAAAAGAAAAGAAGAAATTAGATAGTGCGGTTGCCTTAATGCTTGCACGTGAAGAGGCAGGGTACAGTCAACGAGAATTGGCAGAATTAGCTCACGTTCCTCAATCGACAATTGCACGTATCGAAAAAGGAGCAAATACAAGTGTAGACACACTAAGCAAGATTGCTTTTGCCCTTGGTAAAGAACTTAAAATTAGCTTTAGTTAGAATAAGCTATTCTGAAAATATTTGTAAGAGAAGAAAGCACGCGCGTGGACGTGCTTTTATTTTATATTAAAGTTACAAATATTGACACGTGTTGTAATACGTGTTATAATATAAGGTGTAAGAAGGAGTATTTTGTTATGGCAAAAACAAAACCATACAAATTAGTTATAAAGACCATGAAGAAAAATGATTGGCTTAAAGTAAGAACTGAAGGTAGCCATGAGATTTATCGCCATAAAGATGGTCGGATATGTCCTGTTAAATGTACTAAAAAAGACATACCTAGTGGTACATTAACTAATATTGCACGTATTACAGGATTGGACTTTTAAAGTCTTTTTCTGTAACACTCTTCCTTAAAATCAATAACAGAGGTATACTAGAATGGTTGAAAAAATTTTCTATCCATGCGTGATAACAGAAGAAGAGGGAATTTACTATATCAATTTTCCAGATTTTAAAGCCTGTTTTACAGATGGTGAGACCATAGAAGAAGCTTTAGACAACGCTAAAGACGTGCTAACTGCTGTATTGATTGAAATGACGAAACACAATGAAGAACTCCCTAAGGCAAGTAAACCTAAAGCTAGTGACAATGATTGGGTGGTTGTTATTGACGTTGTTAAAAGCTATGTTCTCTCCAAAGCAAATAATCAATCAGTTAAAAAGACGTTGACAATCCCTAAATGGTTAAATGATTTAGCTATTGAACAAGATATCAATTTTAGTCAGGTCTTGCAGGAATCGCTAAAAGACAAGTTACAAGTTTAACTAGAACAAAGGGAAAAGGAGACAACAGATGATAGTTTTACAAACAATAGGAGCCTTATTAGGTTTAGTAGCAAGTGCTTACTTGATTTGGTTAGGGTCAAAGAAAATAGGTAGTTGTTTTAAAACAGAAAATAGCTATCGTGAGCACCTAGATTATAAATTTTTAATATTTGGTATTGCCTTACATTTTATTGGTATTATTTTAATGGCGATTACTTTGAGCAATGTTCCTAGCAATTTTTATAGTCGATTAGTTATTATCACTGTGGGGCTAGTCGTGACGATTATTGCGGTCTATCAAACAAAAACAGACGAGCAGGAACAAAACGGACGGTCTTTTAAATGGTCTTATATTGCTTTATATGCTGTTCTCAATAGTTTTTATCTGATTATCCTAGAATCAGCCGATATTATCATGTTTGTAAAGAATCTGTTTTAAGGACTGCTTTCAAATTTGACAAAGCAATATGGGTTGCCTTATAATAAAGGTGTCGAATCTTTGATTGTGCGTTGGATTTAGCTGTTTATCAGTAGAATCTGATGTGATTAGCGGTATTCTTTAGGAATACCGCTTTTTATTTTGTCTTTCAATTAAGGAAAATAAAAATATTTTAAATTATAGGAAAAAGTACGTTAAAAATAGAAAAAGGTACGTAAATTAAAAGAATATTTATCAGATATCTAGCACACGCGCAATATTCATTGTAATAAAAATTGTTTGTTCGTGGAAAAAATAGAATGTTTACTTACTATAAATATAATTTGCTAAATTTTTGGAAATAAGATAAAATATTAGTTGTCAGGGAAATCTGATGTATTTTTATCAAAAAAAACTTTTTTTATCAAAAAAACTTTCTGGCGGTATTCTTTAAAGAATACCGCTTTTTATTTATGTGATTGTATATTGTATAGTTAATTCAAACGCCAGAATCCCCCTAAAATCGCTTGTATGCGTTTTTAGGGTTAAAAGGTAGAATTATACCAAATAATCTTTTAAATACGAAATACGTAAAAATATAGGGTGATTTGCGCGTGCTAATCAATTTTATTGCTGGATATCAGAAATTACAAATATAAAAATGTGCTTTTGTAAACAACGCTAACTATTTTTAATAAGTATTGACATGTAAAACAAATTGATATATAATAATAATGTAAGATAAATAATAGCTAAAAGAGGTACAATACAATGAAGAAATATAGCGTTGTTTACAATAATGATTACTTTGCAATTGTCACAGATGAATTAGCAAGCAAAATTGTTAAAGCTTCTTTTGAAGCTGAACGCCGTTTTTTGGGTGATGGCTTTAAAAAAGACGCTTGTATCACTCAGTATCAATTAAAAGGCTTACGATATCAGGAGATTAACGAACGTAACTTTTTTAAGTACTTTCATACAGATTTTGATGATTATTTTAATTCAGAATTCAACTGATAGAGGATATTTAAAACTGACTATAAAGATGATATAAACTTTTTAAAAGCCGTTCGGGGCTTTTTATTTTTTGGAAAATATTATCAATTTTTTATAGAAAGTATTGACAAATAAATATATTTGATATATAATAATAATGTAAGATAAATAATAACAAAAAGGAGATATCTACTATGGGTTATCACACAATGAAACGATTTGCTATCAATCGAAAGAAACTTACAATTAGTTACAAGGCAACATGTAGTAATGCTTGGGACATGTACGGTCGTAAAGAAGTGGTTGAAAATACGTTAAAATTTAATACTTTAGAGGAATTAGAAGATAAAGTACTAAGTTTTGCCGAAGGACACCTAGACGGCGTTACGCAGTTTGCACAAAGTTCAACAATGGTAAAACGTATTAATTGGCTACAAGACAATGGATACATTACAAATAAAGGGATTCAAGATGATGAAACAACAAGAAAAGTATTAACAGGAGAAAAGAAAGTAAAGATTAATTTGTATCAATTCTATTCAAAAGAGGGCTACCCTATCGTTTATAATAGCAGAAACATGCGTGTTTCTATCTATATGCCATATTCTAACAAAAAAGCGACTAAGGTTACTAATCACCTAGCGGAAGAATTAGAAGGACTCTTTAGTGACTTCTTTGAAAATCATGGTGTTTACCGTGTATTGGTAGAAGCGTAAGGAGGATAAATTTTGATTTGGATTGTTATTTTAGTTTTTCTTTTCTCAGCATTCTTTCTATGGGCAGTTGTACATGGTGGGGATACTAGACGATTCTACTCAGTATCTGGTTTTAAAGAAGAACAACACAAAAAAATAATGTGATAATACTTAAAGAAGCCAAAGGCTTCTTTTTTTTGTGAAAATAAGCAAAAAAAGATTGACAAATAAATAATTATGATATATAATAATAATGTAAGATAAATAATAACAAAAAAGAGAGGTAATCACTATGACAAATTTTATTCAAGTTACAGACCATCATAACGTATCATTTAGTTTTCTTGTAAAAGCTAGTGAATTAAAAGAAAAAGATTTTATATGCGATTGTGAGCATTATCCTTGTGATTATCCAAACGCAAATATTATCGGTTATAGAGATTTAGGGCTAGACTAAGAAGGGATATGTAATCATGAAAGGACTTACTTTAGACACACCAGTAATAAAAACTGACTTAATAGCGCAAGCTTTTTGTTCTAACACCTATTTTGATAGCTTTTATCTCCATTTTACACCAAGTGGGTGTGCTCAAGCTGACCGTTTAACCATAGGTGGAAATCATCAGAGAACAGGCTATCACAATACTGTTTTGCAAGTCTTGAAACAAATTCAATTAGCCCAAGCAAAAGGAAAAAGGCTTACTGATAATTTAACGGTCAATATCATAGAAGAATATTTACCTATCCATGACAACGGACGAGTAACAAACGAGGGGATTGTAAAAGTTGGTACAGTCTTGGTTAAAAAGAAAAATAATAACTTTTAGAAGTCATTCTAGACTTATTTTTATTTACTAGTAATACATAAAGATTAAAAGCCCCAAACTCCGAACATAAAAATTTTTTAATAAAATAATGGATAAAGGCAATTTAGCCTTTATTTTATATATATTTTATATATATTTTAATTATATTTTAGAGCGCTGAAAAACCTTGGGGCTGTAAGAGTGAAGAGAGATAAAAAGCCCCAAACTCCGAGATTAAAAACCCCAAACTCCGAGATTAAAAACCCCAAACTCCGAGATTAAAAACCCCAAACTCCGAGATTAAAAACCCCAAACTCCGAGATTAAAAACCCCAAACTCCGTTTTAAAATAACCCCGTGGGTTATTTATGATATAATATTTATATGAGAAATGAAGTATTAAAATATCAGAACGAGCTAAACCAAATTCCCCTTAGAGGGTTTAAAAAAAGTGAATTAAACCTATTTATGGCAATTTGTTGGTATGCCAAGGAAAAAGGAACGGACGAGGTAACGATACCTTATGACGAATTAATTAATCTAGCAAATATAAAACCTAAAAGTCAAGCAGAAGGTGCTGAAATGATTGAAAATATCTCAAAAAAATTGTTGCAGATTGCTATTATTGAGTACGATACTGACGAGGAAAGCGGTTTTTTTAACCTTTTTAGTGACTATGGTGTAAAAAAATCAGACTACACTTTACGATTTTCGATAAATTCAAAATACACGTCTTGGTTTAATGAGCTTTTAAAAAACTATACAACATTCGCTTTAGAAGACTATACAGAATTTGACAGTACATACACTAAAGAATGTTTTAGAAGGTTAAAACAATTTAGACCTACAGGTTTTTGGAAAGTAAGTTTAGATAAATTCCGTAAATTATTAGACATTCCATCAAAATATTCTATATCAAAAATTGACGAACGGGTTCTTAACCCCATAAAAAAAGAGTTGGGAGAATATTATAACTATTTTGAAATAAAAAAAGTTTATGATTCAAAAAAGAAAGGTCGCCCAAGGGTTGTCGGACTAGAGTTTTATTTTGATAAAGAAGCTGTAGAATTTGCTGTAGAAGATAAATATAACGAGTTGAAACAGTTTAGTCCCCCAAACATTGAACATGTACCAGCACAATACCCAAAACTTAAAAAAGCTAAAGAAGGGGAAAGTGTAACAAATATTCCTGATTGGGCTAAAAAAGAGAGTAAAACAGTAGCAACCCCACGGGAGAAAGAAGAGCTAGAGCGCTTAAAAGCAGAAATGCAAGAAGATTAATAGTCTAATCAAGTAACAGTTATTGAGCTAACTGTTACTTTTTATTTTTGCTAGAGCATACACTACAAAGTAAAAACCAAGTCTAAACACAATCCCC
>Ga0129316_1000102_pt1 | contig 65429 bp, 64 predicted proteins | sample Cm1ome_2_FD_94429 | JGI IMG/M metagenome (GOLD analysis project Ga0129316, IMG submission 94429) | Eastern black-and-white colobus group fecal microbial communities from Wisconsin, USA - Cm1022B metagenome | ecosystem: Host-associated > Mammals > Digestive system > Large intestine > Fecal...
CAGGCGGGAACTTGTCCTTGATCCTATTCCATTGTTTTTCGCTTATTTCATGCCTCTTCATGCTCTCATTTTATTACATCGTCGTTTTTCACTCAATCGCAAGGTTTTAAAACAGACTCTAGCCCTAGAAGGGCATTTTACCAGCAGCCTCTCAAGAGGCACTAAATAGATTCGCCAACCGCATAATGTTTACAGGCCGCCCGCTCGGCCTGTCCGGTGCCCGGCGCGCCCGAGCGGAGGACGGCACCGCTTTCCGGCTGAGCATGAAGCTTCTGATTGGGTAACGATTTTTTCTTTTCGCTCTTGACAGAGGAAGAAATTTCTGATATTCTCAAGTTAGCAAAAGCTAACTTAGCTGATTTTTACAGAGGAGGTTTCATCATGAGCATTGTCATCGTCGGCGGCAACGAATGCATGGAAGGTCAATATAAACAGATCTGCAAAAGCTACGGATGCCGGGCAAAGGTTTTTACTAAAATGCCCTCCAACTTTAAGCAGCAGCTGGGGTTTCCGGATTTGATTATCTTTTTCACCAATACTGTTTCGCATAAAATGGTAGGTTCCGCCCTGCAGGAAGCCGGACGCCGCAATACCCGGATAGCCCGCTGCCACTCCAGCAGCTCCTGTGCGCTGAAGGAATTGCTGGCCGCACATCTTCCTTCCGGTTGTGCCAGCCCGGAGTACTGAGTTTTCATTTACGCTAAAGTTAGCTCAAACTAACCAAAAGAAGAATTTTTATGAACCGCTGCTTCGACCGTGAGCTGGGACTTCACTGCGCCCCGGCCCTTGCGGGAATCAAGCCGGCCAATCTTCTCTGCTGCCGCTTCTCCCGGTATCCCGATTTCGACCGGGTGATCGAATGCTATAACAGGATTTTTGCTTCCGGAGAAATCCGCTTTGATGTTCTCTGCCGTTGCCCCGAAAGCTGCCTCCTGCTTGTATACCGCCGCCGCACTCTTGCACAGCAGCTGCAGCAGCCGGAAATTCGCACCTTGCTGGAAACAGCGGGATATTTCCGAGGAAATACGGTCGAAGAGGACCTTGAGCGCCTTTCGCAGAGGCTGTGCCGGTCGGAGGGGGTATTCCCCCATGAAATCGGCCTGTTTCTCGGGTATCCGCCCGAAGATGTCACGGGGTTTGTACGGCATCGGGGGCAAAATTTTAAATTCTGCGGCCACTGGAAGGTCTATTCCAACGAACAAAAAGCCCGCCGGATTTTTGAACGCTACGACCGCTGTCGCTGCGCCGTCTGCAACCGTCTCGCCGAAGGGATGTCCATCCCCCAGATGTTTGGCGCCGCGTAAATAAAACCATTCAGTCCAGGAGGTAACCATCATGGCAAACACCGCAGTAATCTATTGGTCTCAGACAGGAAATACCGAAGCGATGGCCCGCGCGATCGCAGAGGGAGCGGATGCGGATCTCTTTTCTGTTTCCGAAGTTTCGTCCGAACAGGCTCTGACTTACGGCCGCCTGGCACTGGGCTGCCCCGCTATGGGCGCCGAGGTGCTCGAGGAGGAGGAGTTTGAACCCTTCTTTGCCGCCCTTGAATCCAAACTGTGCGGAAAAAAGGTCTCCCTCTTCGGCTCCTATGGCTGGGGGGACGGCCAGTGGATGCGCAACTGGCAGGAACGGGTGACCGCTTCCGGCGCCTCACTCTATCGGGAGGCTGGGCTGACGGTAAATGACGCCCCAGGGGACGGCGATCTGGCGGCCTGCCGGGAATTCGGCGCGGAGTTCTCCCGCTTTTGATTTTACATACCCCTCTCCTTTCATTCCATCCCGGCAAAGGGGCGGATGCTTGCGCATCCGCCCCTTTGCCACACTTTTATTTCTTTTTGAGCTGATCTTCCCGCAGAGGAGAGATTCCGCTTTCCAGCAATACCTTGACGGCAGCCCCGGGCAGATTGGCGCGCAGTGCCACCACGCCGTCTCCCTCCAGCCGGCGCAGGAAGGAATAGAGGTACTCAATGCTGATATTGTGATCCCGCAGCAGATCAAGCAGCTCCGCCAGCGCGCCGGGATGGTCCAGCAGCGGTACCGCGATCACATCGGTGAGCGAAACGGCATAGCGCTTCTCGCAGAGAAGTTCGTATGCCCTCTGCGGATCGCTGACAATCGCCCGCAGCGTTCCGCGCTCCCCAATATCCGCGATGGCGGCGGCGATCAAGTCGATGTTGTTTTCCGAAAGGAGCAGCGCCCAGTCGGCAAAGGCACCCTTTTTATTTTCGATGATGACACTGAGCTGCCGGATAAACAAATCTTTTGTTTCCATGCTCTCACTCCTTTTCGATCGGGCAGGCCGTCACCACCGGACGGGCTACGTATTCATGCGCCTGCTCCTCCCCGGTCAGAACGCGCAGCGCGCCATGGGCCAGAGATTCCATCTCATTCTCACCGGCAAAAATTTTCACCGGAGCGATCCATTTGACCCGTCCGGTGACGAGGGCGGTGAACTTTTTGGAATAAGCGATCCCGCCGGTCAGGATGATTGCATCCACCTCGCCGGAAACAACCGCTGCGAGACGTGCGATATCCTTCGCAACATTCAGCGCCATCGCCTCATAAATCAGTTTGGCATGCTCATCTCCCCCGGCGATTCGCTTTTCCACCTCCCGAAGGTCGGTGGTGCCAAGATGATCGAGCATTCCGCCAGTCCGGCGCAGCATCCGGGAAAGCTCCTCGTAGCTCTTGCCGCACTTGGCACAGACCGCCACAAGCTGCTGTCCAGGAAGAAGACCCGCACGCTCCGGCGCGAAGGCTCCCTCGTCATCTGAAACCATGTCGATAATCCGCCCCTTGCTGTGCAGCGAGGAAGTGATTCCGCCTCCCAAATGGGAAATAATCAGGTTCTGACCATTATAGTCGAGCCCATTCTCCCGCGCATAGCGCAGGGCGGCGGCTCTCATGTTGAGGTTGTGGCATTTTCCAAAGCGGCTGATAATTTTCCATCCGGTCACACGCGTAATGTCGATCATCTCATCCACAGTCACCGGGTCATAAATATAGGCCGGGATCGAAAGCTGCTCCGCCACGCGATAGGCCAGCGGCGCCCCGAGGTTGGAAGCGTGCTCCCCCACCGGGTCAAATTCCAGCTGCTCGAGCATCGCCTTGTTGATGAGGTAAGCCCCCGCCTGTACCGGTGGAAGCATCCCGCCGCGCCCCACCACCGCCGAAAGATCGGTCAGCGGAATATCATGGTAGGTAATGGTGTCGATAATCTTTTCATAGCGCATCATCAACTGGTCAAAGAGGGTGGGATAGTTGAGCAGCTCCTCGGTGGAATGGGAGATGCTTCGGGACCAGACCTCCTGTTCGTCCTCGTAGACGGCAATTTTGGTGGAAGTGGAACCAGGGTTGATAGCAAGAATTTTGTAGCTCACAGGGCGCCTCCTTCCCGGTTTTCGGCACTGACCGCCGCAAGAGCCAGCGACAAAACCTTTTCCGCCGCGCTTGAACCGCGGGAGTTGAGCACGACCGGCACCTTCGCGCCGACCACCAGCCCTGCCATCAGTGCGCCCGCATTGAGAATCAGCGACTTCGCAAGAATATTGCCGCAGGCCATGTCGTGCGAGAGCAGAATATCAAAATCCCCGCAGCGGGAGCAGTCGTAGTGCTTAATCCGGGCAATCTCAGCGCTCATTGCCAGATCGTAGGAGATCGGCCCCCAGACCTCCCCGCCCGTCAGCTGCCCCTCGCGGTTCATCGCGGCCAACCGGGACGCATCCATCGTCTCGGGCATTTTGGGATCGGGATGCTCTACCGCGCAAACCGCGGCGGCCGCCGGATTCTCATAGCCGATCCGTCTGAGCAACTCGAAGGCATTATGCAGAATATCCCGCTTTTCCTCCAGAGACGGATGGATTACCATCCCTCCGTCGGTGATCACAAGAAGATGATCGATTCCCGGAACCTGCAGAAAGGCCATATGCGAGATCGTCCGTCCCAGATTCAGCCCGTTCTCCTTTTTCACCAGCGGCCGGAGAAGATCGCGGGTTTCCACAAAGCCTTTCATCAGGAAATCGGCCCTGCCGTCGCGTACCAGCTCCACTGCGGTTCGCCCGCACTCAGCTTGTCCATCGGCCGGGACAATTGTAAAGGCATCCACCTTTTCATTGTGTTTCACCAACAGCGCGGCGATTTCCCCGGGGTTCCCAACCAGCACCGGCTCCGCAATTCTGCGGTGTTTTGCATCGAGCACCGCTTCGATTACATGGGGATCGGCGGCGCCGGCCACCGCCGCCCGGCGCGGGCGGGGGTGAGATGCGGCGCGCGAGAGCACCTCATCGAAGTTGGAAAAGCGCATCGTATCCTCTCCTTTTTCCAGGCCTCAGCGGGGCCTATTCGAAATCATCATCCAAATCGTTGTCATCGTGGAGCCCAATTTTCACCGACAAAACCTTTTCCTCTTCCGCACCGCAGCAGGGGCAAGCAGACAGCCCTGAACCGCTTGCAATCAGAAGAAAATAGCTCCCACAGGCAGTGCACCGGAACAGACCGATCCTGCGCATCCGGCTTTCGAGCGCGCGCGCCTCTTCCTCAGATATTCTCACAGACTTCCCTCCATCCACATTCCCCGGGTACTGGCCATTGAAACAAACTCTTCCCGCGAAATGACGATGTGATCAATCAGCTCGACCGAGACCATCTGCAAAGCTCTTGCCACCTGCCTGGTCATCTGTATGTCATCACGTGAAGGAACCGCAAAGCCCTGCGTATGATTATGGGCAAGCACCACGCAGGAGGCGCTGCAGCGCAGAGCCGTCTCAACAATGCTCCGCAGATCAACCGCCACCTGTCCCAAGCCTCCCTCGGAAAGCAGTGAACAATTAAGCAGCTTGCGCTTTTTGTCCAGACAGATCATATAAAGATGCTCGTTGTTCAAACCGACAAAGCGGGGCAGAATGTATTTTCCGAGCTTTTGAGTGGTGTCCAGCACGATTCCCATGCCGTTTTTATCCTGAAGGTAACGGCGTGCAAAAAGCGGTATGCTGGAAAGGAGCGCAGCACTGGCAGGTCCTACACCGGGGACCTTCAGCAGCTCGGCAGGCGGAGCCTCCAGCACGCCCGAGAGGGAGCCGAACCGCTCCATCAGCCGGTGTGCAATCGGGTTGGTATTGGCACGGGGAACCGAATAAAAAAGAATCAGCTCAAGAACCTCATGGGGCGCAAAATGATCGATGCCTTCCCGTTCAAGCCGGGCGCGCAGCCGTTCCCGGTGCCCGTCATGTTCTCCCAAATCCAGCTCTCCTTTCGTCAATCCTCTGCGGTTCATTATAACGCAAGCAGCTGAAAATGAAAAGCGGAAAAATGGAAAGAAATTCTCTGATTGCCCGCTATAAAACAGTCATGCCGTCCCTGCTAAGGGCGGCATGACGCATGGCCTTAAAGAGAATCGAGTCAGATTGGAAGCTAAACAGGCATCGATCGGAGTCCGATGCAGGCAGGCGTCGAAAGGGGCGGCCCCAAGCCGTCCTTTCTTCCGTTTTCTCTCCCCGCCTGCCTGCCAAACCCGCCCGGTACGCGGTGTGCCCGAGCGGACGGCCGCGCCACGTTCTTCCGCTGCTCAAATAGCAAAGTCCTTCTATCCGCCTTGTGATCCCGAGGCCGCCTGCCCGTCGGCTCGGCTTGCTTCGTTTGCAGCTGTAAGCGAAGGCCTCTTCTTACCCTCAACCGGCAAAGCAGGGGACTTCGCTTTCTGAGGCACTGTCAAAATGCCGCCGTCCGAATTGGACGGCGGCGTTCCTCAGGCGTCGTTTTCGTTTCTCTTCTGCTCCAGCTCCGAAAGGCGGGCTTCCAGCTGTTCGATCCGCGCCAAAGCCTTCTGCAATTCGATGGCTACCGGGTCAGGAGTATGGGTGTGATCGAGCTTCGAAGGGTCGATTTTCTCCCCTGCCACCCGCACTACCCGTGCCGGTACGCCGACTGCCGTTGAATCCTCCTCAAGATCACGCAGCAGCACTGCATTTGAGGCGATTTTACAGTTGTCGGCCACCTTGACCGGTCCAAGAATTTTAGCGCCGGAACCGATCATGACATTGCTGCCGATGGTCGGATGCCGTTTGCCTTTTTCTTTGCCGGTGCCCCCAAGGGTCGCGCCCTGGTAGATGGTACAGTTATCGCCCACCTCCGCCGTTTCCCCGATCACCACGCCGGAGCCGTGGTCAATCAGGATCCCGTGGCCAAGCTTTGCTCCCGGATGAATTTCAACTCCGGTAAGAAAGCGTGAGAACTGGGAGATCAATCGGGCCGAAAAAAACATCTCATGCTGATAGAGCCAATGCGCGGGACGGTGCAGCATAATCGCATGAATGCCGGAATAAAGCAGCAGCACTTCTGCGGTGTTGCGCGCCGCCGGGTCGCGTTCCTTGACCGCTTGAATGTCCCGTCTGATTCCTTCAAACACTCCTGTAAAACCTCCTTTTCCTCAAAATTTCAGAACGTTTTTTATCATATCACATTTCATTCTGATTTGCAAAACTTTGTGAACGGCAAAAAACTGCCTTTGAACATCTTATGCCGGGCCAGAGAATACGGTTCTGTATCTCTTTACTTTCGTCCTCTGATCAGCTAAAATGGTGGAAACAAAACAGTAAGGTGGGTGGATCTCAATGACTGAGCAGGAAAAAATGCTGGCCGGACGGCTCTATTCCGCGTCGGACCCCTTTTTAACCCAGCAACGCCTGCGTGCCCGGGGACTGGTACGGGAAATCTGCCAAACTCCGGTGGACGCCGGCGCTCTTCGCGAACGTCTTTTTCGTACGCTTTTGGGAGCGGCGGGAAAAAATTTGATGATCGAGCCACCCTTCCGCTGCGATTATGGTTCCAATATTTTTATCGGTGACAATTTTTATGCGAACTTTGACTGCATCATCCTCGATGTCTGCCCGGTCACGATCGGGGACAACGTTCTGCTCGGGCCAAGAGTCTGTCTCTTCACCGCAAGTCACCCGGTTGACCCATCGGGGCGCTCGTCCGGACTCGAGTTCGGCAAACCGATTTCCATCGGAAACGACGTATGGATCGGAGGCGGGGCGCTCATCAATCCCGGCGTCACGATCGGGAACGCCAGCATCATCGGAGCCGGAGCGGTTGTGACCCGCGATATCCCGGATCATGTGATTGCCGCGGGGAATCCCTGCCGGGTGGTGCGTCCGGTCACCGGCGAAGACCGCGCCCAATGGGAGGCAATGGCCGCACAATACCAATCGGGAGAGGTGTAGCAATGGAAATCAGAATTCTGCGGGACAGTGAAAGGATTGAGGCGCTGCAGCTGGCACGTGAGGTTTTTCTCGGATTTGAGGCCCCTGAATACTCCGAGGAAGGGGTGCGGGAATTTCTGGGCTACCTCGACAGGGAGGCGCGGATTCACAGTCTACAAATGTTTGGCGCCTTTCTGCGGGGCGGATTGGCCGGAATGCTCGCCATGGCCCCAAACGGGCACATCTCCCTTTTCTTTGTGGCGGAGCGGTTCCACCGTCAGGGAATCGGAAGGGCGCTCTTCCAGGCAGTCCTGAATGAATATGCGGGACAGCGGCTGACGGTGCATTCCTCCCCCTATGCTGTTCCGGTTTACCGGCGCCTCGGATTCGCTGATACCGATTGTGAACAATGTGTCAACGGCATCCGCTATATCCCTATGACCTATCCGGGAGAAACCTTTCACAGCTACCTCTTCGAATCGGGCAGATGGCGTGCAGAGGGCACCTATTTCGACGCGCATGGACAAAGCTTTCCTCTTTCCGGCGAGGTTGAGCTGATCCGCGAAAGGGGGCACTGGACCCTCGGCGGGTGGATGGAAGTCCGCACCGCCTCTCCCCTTCGCTTTACCAATGATTACACGATTCATACGTCCTCCCATCCGGGCACCCTGCTCTGGGAATCCCACAACCCGGCGCTCGGCGCCATGCGCGGTACCTTCGAGCTGATCGGGAAATATGTCCTTTCGAGCTATCACTCGGAGGATGGACGTTACAGCGGGACTGAAACGCTGATTCGAACAGGCGAAGCTTCCTATGAGAATTTCGGCGCCGCCTTTGACGGTAAAAGCAAAATGTCCTCCTGGATTGCCCGAATCAAAAGGAAATCATAATAGAATGGTGTGCCTGTTTCCGGCAGTTAAAGCCTCTACCGGCACAAAGCACAGCACCCGGATGCTTTGCATCCGGGTGCCTGCCATAAGAAGCCGTTTTTAATAGCTCTCCCGCTTCTTTTTTCTTGCCCTGCGCACCACAACGGCGACGCTGGCGATCACTGCGACCAGCAGAAGAGCGGGCACCAGCCAGAAGGTGAAGCTCTCATCATCCGCGAGCAGCTCTTTCCAGCCTGCATCCAGCGCCTTATTGAGGTCGTCGGACAGCGCGGAGAAATAGGTTGCATTGGAGATGACCTCCTGCGAGGGATAAGCGGTGGGATTGGAGGTAATCTCCGCGTCGAGCAGTTCCAGCGAGGCGGTGTTGGGGGTGGAATATCCGATATATTCGCAGTTTGCCGCACCCACCTCAGGCTCGCACATAAAGTTGATATACATTTCGGCGGCTTCCTTCTGCTTGGCCCCCTTGGGGATGCACATGCCGTCGACAAAGATATTGGTCCCTTCGCGCGGGAAGGAGGCGGCCAGATCGGGGTTGTCATCGATCATAGTCAGGGCATCGCCGGCGTAATAAGGGGCAACGGCAGCTTCTCCGGCGGCCATTTTGTCGAAGATTTCATCCATCACATACGCCTGTACCAGAGGCTTCTGCTCTTTGAGCAGGGCGGTCGCCTTATCGATCTGTTCCTGATTCTCGGGATTCAGCGGAAATCCGAGCTTTTTCAGAGCGATTCCATAGGCGTCACGTGGGTTGTTGAACATCAGGATATTACCCTTATAATCCTCGTTCCAAAGCAGGTCCCAGGTTTCCACATCGGTGTCGGGCGAAACGAGGGTGGTGTTATAGATCAGTACCACCGTTCCCCATGTGTAGGGGATCGAATAGGCGGTATCGGGATCATAGGGCATCCCGAGAAGAGAGGGATCAATATATTTCAGGTTGGGAATGTTCTCCTTATTGAGCGGCTCAAGCATATCCTCCTTGACCATCCGGCCGATCATGTAGTCGGAGGGGATGATCACATCATAGTTGGAACCGCCGGCACGCAGTTTGGCGTATAGCTCCTCATTTGTCGCATAAAAGGTATAGTTGACCTTAATGCCGGTCAGTTCTTCAAATGCGGCGTTGACGTCGAGGGAATCATCCTCGCCGTTGGAGATATACTCCCCCCAGTTATAGACGTTGATGCTGATGTCCTGCCCCTGAAAACGGGTGTAGTAATCGGTGTCCATTCCCTCAAACATCGCCTGATGGTCGAAGGCAAGGGCGGAAACCGATCCCAGCAGGGCGAGCGCCGCGGCCAAAGCCGCTGCAAAAATTTTTTTCATTTATCTATCTCCTTTTCTATCCCGCCGGACGGCGGGTTTTTTACCGTCAATAGGAGGTTTTTGCCTCACGTTTGGCTTCCATATAATTCGACAGGGTGAGCACCCCGAGCACCACAAGAAAAACGATGGTTGAAAGAGCATTGATCTCCGGGGAGACCTTTTTGCGGGTCATCGCATAGATGGTGATCGGCAGGGTCGAGAAGGTCGGTCCTGAGACAAAGTAGCTGATGATGAAATCATCGAGCGAGAAGGTAAAGGACATCAGAAAGCCCGAGATGACCCCGGGCATAATCTCGGGAATCACAACCTTCAGAAAGGCCATCGCCGGATTACAGCCGAGATCAAGGGCCGCATCATAAATATTCTTATCCATCTGCCGCAGCTTTGGGATGACGTTCAGGATCACATAGGGGATCGAGAAGGTGATATGCGCGAGAATCAGGGTCAGGAACCCCATTTCCAGCGGAATCCCCATCCGGTCCCGGATAAAGACAAAAAGAAGCATCAGTGAAACGCCGGTGACGATCTCGGGATTGATGATCGGCATATAGGTGGTATTGAGCACCAGAGACTTCATCCAGCGCCCCATGGCGTTGATGCCGATCGCGGCCAGCGTACCGATCGCCGTTGCAATCACGGCGGAAATAATGGCAATCAGCAGCGTGTGGCCGAGGGACGAGAGAATCACCTCATTGGTGAAGAGCTTTTTATACCAGTCGAGGGTAAAGCCTGTCCAGAGGGCGCGGGACTTTGATTCATTAAACGAAAAGACCGCCATCACGATAATCGGCGCATAGAGGAAAGCCATTACCAGCCCAATATAGCCGGTGTTAACCCAGGAACGCTTTTTCATATGATCATTCCCTCCTTATCCTCCTCGTTGAGCTGGTTAAGCATGCTCATACAGAACAGGATGAGAATCATCAATCCGAGCGAGATCGCTGCGCCGAGGTTCGGGTTATAGGCGTTGCCGAGGAACTGCAGCTCAATCAGGTCGCCGATCATCATGTTTGAGCCGCCGCCGAGCATCCGGGAGATGATAAAGGTAGAAACAGCCGGAACAAAGACCATCGTGATGCCGGTCATGACGCCGGGCATCGAAAGGGGCAGCACCACCGAGGAAAAAACAGTGGAGCGCGGAGCGCCGAGATCCTGCGCCGCCTCGATCAGGCTGTTTTCAATTTTGGTCATCACCGAGTAGAGTGGCAGAATCATGAACGGCAGGTAGTTGTAGACCATGCCGAGCACCACCGCCCCCTGCGTGTTGATCATCGACAGCGGGCCGATTCCGAAAATGCCGAGCAGCCGGTTGATGATCCCGGTGTTCTCGAGCAGGGTCATCCATGCGTAGGTGCGCAGCAGAAAATTGATCCACATTGGCAGCATGACCAGGAGCAGATAGGTCCGCTGCCGGCGCTGGGGCGCCCGCGAGATGATATACGAGAGCGGATAAGCGATCAGGAGACAGAGCATCGTGGCGATGAAAGCCAGCCAGATCGACCGGAAAATAACCGCCACATACTCGCGAACCGCCGAAAGATTTGCCATGGTAAAGGCGCCCGTCTCGTCGGTAAAGGCGAAGTAGGTCACAAGCAGCAAGGGTATGACGGTAAAAACCACCATCCAGATGAGGTACGGGACGGAGGTAAGGACAGTTTCCGCATGATTACGCTTCATCGGCACCTTCCGCCTCCTGTTCCTCCGCCAGTTCACGGTCCATAATATGGATGTCATCCGGGGTGAGCTTCATGCCGACAAAGTTTCCCGGCTCGCAGTAGTCGGTGGAATGAATAATCCAGTGATGTCCGCATCCCTCGACGGCGATCTCGTAGTGGACCCCCTTGAATACGACCGATTCGACCACGCCGGTCCACATCCCCTCCTCCGCGGGGACGATGTCAATATCCTCGGGCCGGATCACCACATCCACCCGCTGGTCGGGGTCAAAGCCGAAGTCAACACAATCAAAGCCGCGGCCCGCAAATTCCACATAGTAATCGCGCCGCATGACTCCCTCGACAATATTGCTTTCTCCGATAAAGTCGGCGACAAAAGCGTTGATGGGTTCATTGTAAATATCCTGCGGCGTACCGATCTGGAGAATATTCCCGCCCTGCATCACCACCACACGGTCGGACATGGTCAGAGCTTCCTCCTGATCGTGGGTGACATAGACGAAGGTGATGCCCGTCGACTGCTGAATCCGCTTGAGCTCAATCTGCATTTCCTTGCGCAGCTTGAGATCGAGCGCACCGAGAGGCTCGTCCAGCAGCAGGACCCGTGGATGACAGACCAGCGCCCGGGCAATGGCAACGCGCTGCTGCTGGCCGCCTGAAAGCTGGTTGATATTGCGGCGCTCAAAGCCCTTGAGTCCGACGAGCTCGAGCATTTCCTTGACCATCGCCCGGCGCTCAGCCTCCGGAATTTTGATTAGATTGGCGGAGCCTTCCGATTCCGGCACCCGCTTGATCTTGAGGCCGAACTCCACGTTCTCGAAGACATTCAGGTGCGGAAAAAGCGCATACCTTTGGAATACGGTGTTCACCTGACGCTTATAAGGCGGCAGATCGTTGATACGAACACCGTCAAAAAAAATATCACCCGCGGTGGCCTCGACGAATCCGCCGATGATCCTCAGGGTTGTGGTTTTGCCGCATCCCGAGGGGCCCAACAGTGTGATAAACTCCTTGTCGCGGATTTCAAGATTGATCGAGTTGAGAACCCGTTCTCCGTCAAAATCCACGGCGATGTCCCGAAGGACGATTAAATTTTCCATAAATGCATCCCCCTTTGCGGATTTGAAGTCCTGTGGCAGCTTTCCCGCCAGTACGACCCACAGCCCTTTTCATACCGCTACCCGCAAAAGGTTTTTTCCTATCCCGTTTTCTGATCCGGAATGTTAGTCGGTACATACGACACTGTGTTATGATTGTCCAGATGCCAGACACAGCTATTACTATAACACATTGTAGATATTTGTCAATCGTTTCGCTGTTTTTCCGAAAATTCCGGGGATTTTAGAGTTTTTTCCTGATTATCTTCAAAAAGTGGCTGTTCCTTTCATAATCCTTGCTCTCTCTTTTTCCTTCTGCTCTATTCTTCCGAATTCTCTCCAAATGAATCTCCTGAGAGCGGTCAAAATTCCTCCAGATGCAGTGCCCCCTCCGGATGCATCCGGCGGGGGCGGTCGGTTCTCAATAGTATTCGAGCTTATAAAAACTGGGATAATCTGCAAAGAGGTCCGAGAGACGGCTCCTGCTGCCTGCCCCCGGATCGTTGATGGAAAATCCGGAAGCGCTCAGCTTCTCTCCACCGTCGTAACCGGTTACCACCACCCAATGCGCTTTCCCCGAGGAGTTTTTTGCACCCACGATGGTAGGTTTTCCGTTCTTGAGATTTTGCAGAATGACGGACAGATAGTCAGATGAGGTATCGCTCTGGTAATGGTCCGGCCAATAGACCGCGCCGCCCTTGGTGTAGGCGAGCTTATTTTCCATCTGTGCCGGGGTAATGGTGCTGCCGGTACGGTAGCTCTCGGTATCGGCCAGTGCAGAGGTGGTGCAGCCGATCCTCTTCATCGTCTGCCCGGAACCGCCCACCAACACTTCCGCCCAGCGGGAATCGTATTGCTTGTAGTCCGGGACCGCCAGAGAAACGGCAGGGCGCTTCCCGACATTCTCTAAAACGGTGATGTATCCGGCGTGGCAGTAGCCGGTCTTTCCCGCCGCATATTCCACATGCCACCAGTCCCCAGTGCGGGAAAGCAGCGTCACCGTGCTTCCCCGCGCAAGGCTTCCCAGCTTCTGCGCCTCGATGGAGGCCGATGCCCGTACGGTCAGTGGGCTGGTTTTTGTCGTCACCCTCCCCGTCATTTCCCCGGCCGCCGAGACACCAAGGCTCAAAAAGCAGCTGGCCGTCAGGGCTGCGGCTGTCATGAAAATTCCTTTTTTGAGAAGCATCTCAATCATCTCCTTTTTCTTCTTGTGTTTTTGCATCCTCCTTTCCTTCGATTTTATCATATCTTCCCTGCGCAAAGCTCTGTGAAATAATTCCATTCTCCCGTTCGGGGAAATTTTCCGAGTAAATCTTCCTGATTCTTCCTCACAGAACGGATGGCGTTTCCAAATTTGGCGGACTCTGTTATAATAAGGACACTAACCGCGGCACGCCCGCAAAGGAGAGGATTGGATGAACACTCTTTTCAGCCCAATGGTGATTGGCAGATGGTCCTTCCCCAACCGAATTGTCATGCCCCCCATGGTGCGCTATACCCTTAATAGCCGCGACGGCCGGGTGACCGACCGCTCCATTGAGCATTACCGCGACGCCGCCTCCTCGACCGGCTTGGTGGTTGTGGAGGCAACAGCAGTGGCAGAAAATGCGAAACTGCATACCAATATGCTCGGGCTTTGGTGCGATGAGCAGATCGATGGAATGCGCAGGCTTGCCGAAGCGATCCATGAAACCGGAGCGGCGGCAATGATCCAGCTCTGCTATGCCGGACTTTGTTCCCGCGATCCTTCTTCGATTGCGCTGGGTCCCTCCCCCGAATATTTTGACACTACCCGCCTCTCGCGCGCCGCAACCATAGAGGAAATCCAGGAAATTGAAGCCCTGCACGCCGCTGCCGCCCTGCGCGCAATGAAGGCCGGCTTCGATGGAATTGAGCTGCATGCAACGCATGGCTATTTCAACTGCCGCTTCCTCGACGCGGTAAGCAACCAGCGTACCGACCGCTATGCGGGCGTCAGCGCACAGGGGCGGACACGCATCGTGACCGAGACGCTTGCGGCAATTCGAAAAGAGGTCGGGGATCAGATGCTTCTTTCTGTGCGCATCGGCTGCAACATGCCCGATTTTTCTACCGCGCAGGAAAACCTGCTTGAGATCGTCAAGGCTCCTCTGGACCTGATCCACTTCTCCCGTGGCACAGTGATGCCCGCGGCCGACCCCTCGATTCCTCCTGACTTTCCCTGCAATACCGTCGTTTACCACAGCGCAAAGCTCGCACGCCTCTCTCCGGTGCCGGTGATCCTCTCAAATGAGATCCGCACGCCCGGTCAGGCGCAATACCTGATCCAAAACGGTTTCTGCGACTTTGCCGCTGTCGGTCGGGGAATTCTGGCCGACCCCCACTGGGCGCGGAAGGCGTCCTCCGGCGATGAGGGCACGATCGACCGCTGCTACGGCTGCGCCGACTGTCAATGGAGGATTGATCCCGACCGCTGTCCGGCGGCGCTGCGCCGCAGCGTCCTCAGGGGATGAGCACGGCTCGCTTCTTTTGCCTCAGCGGCGACTTATACATCCCCGTTATATGGGAAACAATACGGTTCAGAGCGGCATTCAGGGGCACCCTTAATGGCAAAATCAAGCGCAAAAACATCGGACTGATCCTAAAAGCCTCGTCGATGGACTCATTGAGGCGATTCGTTTAAAAAAACGGAAAGGCAGGCGGCTTTCAGCCGCCTGCCTTCGGCTGCCGCGTGACGGGAGATTTTTCAGCCTTACCGGGGCGCCGGCCCGCATGCGGCCGCCGCGCGTGATAGAGAGACGCTGAATACAGGCGAAAAAGGGCTTGGCGTCTCCTGAGAGCGCCAGCTATCGCGCCGATTCAGGAGGCGGTGCATCCTACGTGTTCACCGCGCGGTTTTGATTGATCAAGGATCTCGCCATGGGCAAACAGGAGAGCAAAACATATTTCTCACCGGCCGTAATCCGCAATCAGCTGGTCAATGCTCTGATCATCCCCGGTAAGAACCTGAGTGAAGGAATCGGGCGAAGTGCCGACGATCACTGTCTCGGCAAGGAGAAAGTCGGTGGAAACCTCGGTCGATGTGGTATACCCTGGCAGAACCGCAATGATACTGGCATCGAGCTGCAGCATGATCTGATGTCGGGTTTGGTTGATGCCGGCGGCGTCAAAACGGTGCGAGAGAGATGAGCGGACATACCCGGCGGGCACGAGCCGAAACTCCACCAGCGGACCACGGCCTGACAGTACCTGCCAGCCCAAAAGAGTTCCGAGAGGGACCAGAACCGTCTGCTGCTCAAGCTCTTCAAGCCGGTCGGTAGCCGCATTGGTCAGCGCAGCTTTCAGCAGGTTCAGCCGCACCACGTCGGTCTGAACCGCATTGATTTTACCATCGTCTCCGGTCGAGAGGCTCACCAATTCCCGATAGGAAGGGGATTCGCCCGCGAGCTGTGCTTCCACCGCTTCGTTGAGAATTCTCGTCGCGTAGACCTTGGCCTGATAGGCCGCCATCGACTGAATCACCGGCCGGATATGCGCGTCAACTGCGGCGCAGCAGCCAAGCAGCAACAGGAGAAAAAACGCTGCCCGCAGCCGCGCGCCGTACCTCCTGCCGGCTCTTGCCCAACGAAACACCGCAACCGCCCCCTCTCCCTTCTATTCATATGAGGGTGAGGAACTTTTTAAGCAGCCGCCTTTTCCTGATCGAAGATCGTCAAAATCAGAACCGCCGCCAAAATCAACACAACTCCCAAGGCGGTTTTCAAGCCAAACGGTTCGGAAAAAGCGAGAATTCCAACCACAATGCTGGTGATCGGCTCAAAGGTGGAGAGAATCGCAGCTCTCTGGGCTCCCACCTCTTTGACGCCGACCTGAAAGGAAACACTGGCGCCGACCGCGATCAGAAGGGCGAAGAGCAGGCTCATTCCCCAGCCGAGGGGAGTCATCGAGATGGCGAGCGAGCCGGTCGCCGCCAGATAAACCGCAAGGAGCACCGACGAAAAGGAGGAAACCCAAAATGCCAATGCGAAGGGGGCCATGCGGGAAAGTCCGCTCGCACCGAGATAAATGATGTAGAAAGCATAGGTAATTCCCGACGTAAAGGCCAGCGCCATCCCCATCAGATTGCCGGCATCACCCGGCGTATAGAAAAGCAGAATGCCGCAGCTGCAGAAGAAAACGCAAAGCACCTTGATTCGGCTGAGCTTCTCATGGCAGAAGAGGACACAGCCAAGCAGCACAAAGATCGGGTAGACAAAGTGAATCGTTGTCGCCATCCCGGTGGAGATCGACCGGTATGAGGAAAAGAGCAGCATCGGCGTGCCGGCGTATCCGAGCGCAAGAAGAAGCATCGAACAGATCTGGGCACGTCCGAGGGATGTTTTTCCGCCTCCGCGCCGCATCAGGACCCAAAGGGCGGGCAGCGCCAGAAAATTCCGCAGCAGCGTCAACCCCACGGGAGTTCCCCCGTTTTCATAGATGGTTTTTGCCATCAGCGGCATGCAGCCAAACAGAACGGCGGAAAGAATGACCAGCAGGATTCCTTTGTATTGTTTTGTCATCGCGGTTGATTCCTTTCAAAAAGCCTGCCCGAATACAGGACAAAGCCTGAACCCCTGACAGGATTCAGGCTTTTCTCGTCCTCATCAGCTCCGGATTCCGGTGCACTCGGGCGAAACATAATTATCATAGCACAAACCGGGGCGCTTGAACATCCTTTTCTTTTTGTCCGGCGGGAAAGATGCTCCTCCCTCAAAAGACCGTCACGCTGTTGAAAGATGTGCTTCTTCTCAGCATCCGAACTCGAACTTCATAAACTCCACAATGCGGTTGACGCATTTTTCGACAATAGCCTTTCCTTTTTCGGGACTCGCCAGCGTCGCATCTCCGAGGATGCCATTATAGGTATTGTCGTGGAATTCATAATAGGTCACAACATCCGGAAACTTTCCGAACTTGGGGTTCTGCGCTTTGACCAGCTCGATCTTCGTGGTATCGACATACTCGGGATGCAGGTACATCATCACCGAGGTCCCGCATTCGCTGGCATGACCGTGTGCCATCCACCCGGAATTTTTGCAGATATCAGCGGTGTTCGGCTGGGTAAAGCGCCACCAGTCGATCTGCGCGCAGTGGATTCCATATTCTCTCTGGTATTCGCGTGCGATCTGCCCAATGATCGGGACATTTCCCGCATGCATGTTGATGAACATAAAGTTCTTAAATCCCCACTTGATCATTGAATTCATGATGTCGCGCGTAATGGCGGCGTAGGTTTCGGGCATGATCCTGACCGTACCGGGGAACTGATACAGCGAGGCAGACTCCCCCACCTCGATCATGGGCCCGATGACTGCATTGACCTTCTGAGCAACCAGCTCGCAGATCGCGGCAGAAACGATCGAATCGGAGCCAAGCGGCATATGAGGTCCGTAAACTTCGATTGCCCCGCCCGGGACAATGACGGTATCGCAGGTTTTACGGCGCTCGTCAAATTCAGTCCAGCTCATTTTCTTCAGCCAATTGGTGTTCTTCATCATGCAGACTCCTTTTTAAAAATTTTGGGCGTCCAGCAGCAAAAACGAGATGTGAGGATCGGGCGGACAGCCGCCTGACCCCCTCCCGCGCGGACTTTCCTTCGCAGGCTTCTCCCTCTTTCAGAGTAGCGGAACGCAGTCCGCATATACCGGACAAATCGCCTGTGCGGAATAATAAGCAATAATAGTGCCAACAAAAAAAGCGGCCGTTTCGCCGCATTTCCGCCGAAATTTTCTTAAAAACAAGAAAAGCAAAGAGAACCCGTTCTCAAAAACGAAAAATTTCCCGTTTTTGAGAACAGGTTCCACTGTTTCCAGTCCGGTGGTCCATTATGACAGACCAAGCTCCTCAAGCTTTCGGTAATAGGAAGAGAGGCTGATTCCAAGCTCACGACAGATCGTGCGGATCTGCTGAAGATTCGGCCGTCCCCCATACCGCTCGTTCTGAGTCCGGAAAATGCGAGCCTCATACTGCCGCAGCTGCTCCTTGAGAGGCATGCCCTCCCATATGGGGGGCGGCGCAGCCGCCATGGCCGGTCCTGCCGGGGCCGCACCCACCGGTGCATTTTCCCCCTCGCCGCGAAGCCTCTGCGGGAGATTTTTCTCTGAGAGCAGGTCCTCCATTTCGAAATTCACCATATATTCAATGCAGTTCTCCAATTCCCGGACATTCCCCGGCCAGCCATACTTCTCCAGCCGCGCCAGAGTCTGCGGTGAAATCCCCCGGATATGCTTGCCCAGTTTACAGTTATATTTCTCGATAAAATGTTCAATCAGCGGCAGGATATCCTCACACCGTTCCCGCAGCGGCGGAATGTAAAAAGGGATTACGTTCAGGCGGTAGTACAGATCCTCGCGGAATTCCTTCTTCCCGATCATTTCCTCAAGATTTTTATTGGTGGCGGCAATGATATGTACATCCACATCGACCAGCTTGCTGCTTCCAATCCGGTCCACCTGCCGGTCGCTGAGTACCCGCAGCAGCTTTGCCTGCAGATAGAGCGGCATATCCCCAATTTCATCCAGAAACAGGGTGCCGGTATTCGCAAGCATAAACTTGCCGATTCTCCCGCCCTTTTTCGCCCCGGTAAAGGCGCCCTCCTCATAGCCGAACAGCTCGCTTTCCAGCAGAGTTTCGGGGATTGCAGCACAGTTTACCGTAACAAAGGGAGAACTGCGCCGCGGGCTTGCACGGTGAATTGCACGTGCAAAAAGCTCCTTGCCGGTTCCGCTCTCCCCTGTGATCAAAACGTTGGAGGAATGCTGCGCCACCTGTTTGACCTTTTCTTTGAGCTGGTTCATCCGCGCATTGCGGGTTACGAGAAGGAAGGGGACTCCTTCGTTGGCATTCTGCGTAATCGTATTCTGAAGCTCCTGAAAGGGGCGCATGATGCAGATCACCGAACCGGCGTTTCCGCGGACGGGCCGCGCCTCGATGACGAGGGATCTCTCCCACTGGTCGGCGCGGCAGTCAACCTGACGCTCGAGAATCTGGTGCCGGTCCAGCGCCTCGCGCGCTACCTCCATCACCTCTTCCCGCAGACGCTCAGCCTGCGGGGAAGCGTCATCCATCCGCAGCAGGTTTTTCCCCCGCGTATTGATCTGCATGATCCCCTTCCCCAGCCCACAAAGGAGAAGGCCGTCCTGTACCGATTCAAAAACCTCGGAAAGCTGGGCGTTGCCCGCGGTCAGCTCTTCGAGAAGACGCTCCTGCTCCAGCTTTGCGAGGATCAGGGAGGCGATCTTTTCCAGATAGTTCAAAAGCTTCTGCGTCCGCTCGGTGATCGTTTTTTTCTGCCCCGGCGTGAAGGAGGCCAGTACGATTACCCCCTCCATCCTGTCGCCGCGGGCAATCGGGTACAGGATGATGGCATACTGCGGGTTCTGTTTGAACAGCTCCGGCTCCAGCCGGGATTCACTCGGCTCCAGCACAACCATCGGCTTCCCGGTCTTCTTCACCATTGCGGAATAGGTGCCCTCCCAATGCTTCCGGTGAACATCGCGGTAGGCGCCTGTTCCCGACACGCGCTGCATCGGCTCGGAATTGATGATCGTAAATTCCAGATCCAGAACTGCCGCAAAGGAGTCGGTTACATCATCCAGGAATGGCTTCAGATCAATCAGATTCATGAATGGCCTTCCTCCTCTTTCTGCTCCTCCTTTTCCTTCTCTTCCTTTTCCACAGCGCGGTTTTGCTTTTCGGCTTCCTCCCGCCGCATCTTCTCAAAGAGGAAATGAGCGTAAAGCCCCTGCGCAGTGGTTCGATAAGGGTAGGTGAAAAGCTTTGGAATCACCAAAAGCTCCAAAAACCGCCAGCCAATCATTGAAAGCTCAAACAGAAGCAGCGCCCAACGGCAGCCCCGGCTTGCCCGCACCGAAGAGCGGATTGCCGCACACGCACCCGCTCCGGGATTTTCCGCAAAGGCGAAGGGCGCCAGATAATACCCCATCAGGCGGATCGCCAGAAAAACCGACATCAGCATCAGCAAAAGAAATCCGGCCGCCTCGAGACCGGTTCCCAGCAGGGTCTGAAAATCGGTGCCCGCCTGCCGGGAGGCCATCCGCGCAAAGAGAATGACGGCTCCGGGCGGTCCCAGAAATATCACCGTCCAAAACAGCCCGCGCAGTATAATCTGAAGATTGAGACAGACTGCACTCAGGAAAAGGCGCAGGGAAGAGAAGTATTCAAAGACGGCAAAGGTTTCCTCCGGCCGGCCGTCTCCCGCCTGATAAAACCACCTCTGGGTTCCCAGCTTCAGAGGCACCACCAAAATCAGCCGGACCAGCAGCGTTCCCCCGATCAGGGCCACCGCCGCGGGCGCCGCGTTCGGCAGATCGTCCAGATAGGCCTGCGGCGTGCGCAGCGGATCTGCAAAGTCCGGGATGTCAAAGATGACCGAGAGAAGGAATTCCAGAGAGACGAAAAACTGGGACAGGATCATCAGGATCAGAGAAATCGCGGCGGCGCGGCTCCAGTGACGGCGCAGCGCGCGCAGAGCATTGCCCTTTACCAGTCGTCTGAGATGCATCGTTTTTCACTCCTTTTGGGAATCGCATCGGGAATCAGGGAAATCAAACTGTTTTGTCACACGCAAAGCACAGAAGAGGCGCGGTATGCATCCCTGTGCGCCGCCTTCGGAAGCTGCCGCGCTTGGCGCGCTCCCGACGTTGGGGACCGGGTCAGAGTATGCCGAGAAACGCCTTCACGCGGTCGTCCTGGCCGGACTGGCGCCCTTCCGGCAAGGGGCCTAACACCTCGATAATCTGGTCGCGCATCCAGAGCTGGGTGCTCATTCTCACCGAATAGCCGCATCCATTGGAGATGGCCCATTCCCCCATCGGCCGGCGCGGCATCGCAAACGCGGATAAAAGCCCCATCAAAACTCCGCCATGAGCAATGACCGCCGCTTCGGTGATATGATTCTGGGTCATATTCATAAAAATCTGCTGCAGCGCCACGGCGATCCGCTGTGCGAACTGTTCCCCTGTTTCCAATGCCCCGGGCGGCGTATTTTTCAGCGATTCCTTCAGCCACGCGCGGTAGGCGGGGTTATCCTTGAGGTCCTTCATGTATTTCCCCTCGAAGTCGCCCAGAGAAAGCTCCACGAGGTTCTCAACAAGCGTCCGCGGGGAATCGGGGTAAAGGATATCGGCAGTTTGTACGCAGCGGGTGAGCGGCGAACAGTAAACCTCCTGCACCTCGGGATAGCGGTACTTCTGCTTGAGGGCCTCCAACTCCTGCCGCCCCTCCTGACAAAGGGGAACGTCGGTCCTTCCGACATACCGGCCGGTTCGATTTCCGTCGGTCATGCCGTGGCGGATAAAGTGAAGCTTGTAGGTGACCATGTTTTTCCTCCGTTTTTTGTTAGTTTCGACTGTTTTTCGCATTTGTTGAGTTCTTTCTTTACAAGGCCCCCTCGATCGATTATAATAATATATACTCATTGTAAATTTTAGGAGGCCGTCGGATGAACACCCATTTTCCAAGAATGATCTCTCTGCTGCGCAAGGAGCAGAAACTCAGTCAGAAGCAGGTGGCCGCCGACCTCGGTATTTCTCAGGCGCTGTTGTCCCATTATGAAAAAGGGATCCGTGAATGCGGTCTCGATTTTGTCGTGCGGATTGCCGACTACTACTCTGTCTCCTGCGATTATCTGCTGGGGCGCTCCCCCGATCGCAGCGGCACGGTCCTGACCGCCGAGGATCTCCCCGACATCGAGGATGTCGGCAAGGAGTCCGCCATAGGCAGCACCGGACTGCTGGTCATGCTCAATAAAAAGCTGATTTCGAATTCCCTCTATATCATCTTTGATCTGGCGGCCAGAACCAAAAACCGCTTTTTGATTTCACAGATTTCCAATTTTCTGATGATGGCGGTCTACCGCAGCTTCCGGATGCTGTATGCGACCAATCCCAAAAATTCTGCCGCGATGTTCCGCCTGCCCAATGCGCTGGCCGAGGGCTACGCCGACGCAGCGATGCGCGGCTGTGCCGCCGATCTGGAATGCGCCGTTTCGGGCGAAGCCGGAATCCTGCATGGCGGGGCAATCGGGAAAATTGAACCACTTGCAGTGACTACGCAGTCCCTTGGCGCGGATTATCCGCTCTTTTCCGCCTCACTACTCAATCTGATCAAGAACGCGGAGGAGCACCTGTCCCACTGAACGCACCCGAAACAGGATAGATTTTCTGTTTACAGCCCTGCGATTATTATACCATTCTTTGCCGGAAAATAAATAGACAAACTGTTTCCATTTTCTGACCGGGCAAATTGCCGTATCGAAATTGAATTCCCAGCAAACTGCCGCGCCGGAAGAAGTCTCTTCCGGCGCGGCAGTTTTTCATTCAGCTCTTTGCAGCTTTTCGGCGCATGCGCGGAGTTCCTGCATGGAGCAAAAGCTCATCGAGCTCTGCATCATGTTCTCCTGCACATAGGGAGGCAGGCTGTTGAAATAGCTGCACATCTCCGGGTCGTTCATCCACTGGGGCTTAGAATCCATCGCATTTCTTCCCTTCCAAAGAATTCCGGGGAATCGTTCCCGCAAAGGATAGTCTGCGGAAAAAATGCGGAAATATCCTAGAGAAGCCAGTGCAGCGCCAACGGCAGGATGCTTGTTAACTGAGCAGTGAGACAAGCGAGAAAAACCAGAAGGACCAGTGCTGCGCGGCCGGCCGGCACCGGCGGGGAAAACCCGGCGCGGTGCAGCAGGAATGCCAGAGCGAGCAGCAGCAGAGCGGCCGCAGCCACCGCAAGAGACAGGGACATCCCCTCGGGAATGAAGCGCATGGAAACGGCGTTTTGTCCCGCTTCCAGCGGCAGCGCCAGAAAGCCGCCGAGCACCCGCAGCGGCGTGACCGTCCGGCCGTTGACCTGCGCCTGCCAGCCCTCCGCATAGGGAACGGGCAGGAAAAGCAGCGCCCCCGCCGCGCCGGAGCTTGCCGTCCCTTCGATCCGATTCCGCACCGCGGTCAGGGAGACCTCCCCCGTCTGGGCCTCCAGAAGCCTTTCCACCGAGGAGCTGGTGATGCCGAACATCCCCATCGAGCGGGCGGTAACCGACTTATTGACCCGCACCGTCACCCGAATATCCTCCCCTGAGAAGGTTCCGAGGCAGAGCAGGCCGTTCTCGCGCTGGGATGGGTAAGAAGCAGCCCTCTGCACCCCGTTGACCCAGATTGAAAAGCTCCCGTTGACCGGTTCGCTCAAAGCGGTCGAAGTCCGGTCGAAGCAGTCGAAGTAAAGGGTTGTCTCCTCCCCCACCGAAAGGTGATAAACCATCAGGGCGCTCTTTGCGCCGGAAGCGGGGGCAAGGGTCATTCGCCCGTCTTCCCCGATCCCGGAGAAAAGGTTCTCGGTGACATCCGGCTCCGGCCGGACAACCTCCACCGTCTCCTCCAGCCCAAGCAGGGCTTCAGCAGCGCGGGCGCCGGTCATCGCCCTCGGAAGGTCGGGCAATTCGGAAATGCTTTCGGCATCTGCGCCCGTTACAATCCCGAACGGCATCCGGCAGGCCGATTCGTAGAGCCAGTAGCTTCCGTTGGAATAGATCTGCTGCGCCGTCAGTGAGGAATCGGCGCGGTTGCGGATGATATAGCGGTTTTGCAGCAGCGCGTCGGTGACAAGGGTTCCGCCGTGGCTTCCCGTTTCCATCCAGTAGGCGGAATATCCCAGACGCTTGAGGGTATAGAGGGTATCCTCACGGGTCAAAGAGGTATAATGCCCCAGATTGTTATAGCCAATCCCCCCGATCAGGTTGACATCGAACAGCTTGCGGTCGGTTTTGACACGATAAAATTCTTCGTCGTCGATACGGTCTTCCAATGCCGCGATCGGTTCGAGAAACGAGCCGTCTCGCGCTGCCGCTCCGATGAAGGCTGCCGAAAACAGCATGCTTTGCAGCAGCAAAAGAACGGCAAATCCGCCGCAAAGCATGCGGCGCGAAAGCCCCCCTCCGCAATGCAGCAGCAAAATCAGCACAGCGGCAAAGAAAAGCCCGGCCGCTCCCGCGGCCAGCCAGAGAAATGCCGTTTGATTGACCCAAAGACTTTTGACATAGGAAAAAAGCTCGACAAAATGTCCCCGTAGAATCAACAGAACCAGAAGTGCGGCAGCGGACAGAACCACGCATGCCGTCGTGAATCCGCCGCGTCCTGTGCGTCCCTCTCCGATTTCGGTGAGACCTGCCGCCGCGAGCGAAACAAGCAGCAGCGCGGTCAAAAAGCCGTAACGCACCGGAAATGCCTGATAGCTCCCGGTATGCCACACCTTGTTGATCGGATCAAAAACAAGCGGAAGCAGCAGCCAGAGGAAGAGCAGCCACTCCGCCCGCACCCAGCTTCGCTCGATGCTGCGCCTCCGAAGAGAGAGGAACGCCGCCGGCAGCAGTGCGGCCGAGCACAGCAGGAAAGAAAGGGTGGTATAAAGCCGGGTAAACCAGCGCCCGCCCGCGATCGAGGCCACCACATTGACGGTTCGCGCCGAGGCCATCACTTCAAACAGCGAGGGGAGCCAGACCGGAGCGGAAAGTGCAAGCGCTCCCGCCGTGAAGCACCCGACCCGCAGGGCAAATCTTCCCCGCTCGCCGTACGGCACCTCGAGCAGCGCCGCAGCAGCGGCCCACAGAATCAGAAAGAGCAGTACGGCATAGCCGAGATAATACTGCAGCATCAGCAAAACGGTCAGCCAGAAAAGATAGCCCCACCCCCTGCCGCGCCGCGTCATTGCGCAGGCGGAAAGGTAGAGCGGCGGCATAACCGCCATCACATCGAGCCAAACGCTGTTCTGGTAAAAAAGCATCGTATAGCCCGACAAGGCATAGCCCGCCGAAAGAAGCATACTCCACTGAGGCCCCAGCGCCGGGTGCCGTCCGCGCAGAAACCAGAAGCAGCCCAGTGAGCACAGGGAAATTTTCAGCAGCGTCATCAGATTCGCGAGAAGGAAAAAATCAGCCTTCTCCCAAAAGAGCACCAGAAGCGACAATGGGCTTGAGACAAAAAAGAAGAGCACGCCCCAAAGATTCATGCCCCCGGCAGCCCGCAGGCTGTAAAAGGGGCTGACCTCTCCGGCAAGAAGATCTTTAAGCTGCATCAAAAGTGGCATAACCTGCTGGCGCATGTCGCACCAGACAAGGGTGTTGCGGCCAAGCGGATAAAGCCCCGTCCACCAAAAGACCGGGACAAGGAAAAGCAGCGGCAGCGCCGCCGCTGCCAGATACCAGAGCAGTTTCCGACGTTTCATGTTGTCCTCGCAGGGAAGTATTTTTTACCAACCGATATTATAGTGCTTCCCAAAGCAAATTCCTATGCTTTCTCAAAAAAAGTTTTGCAAGAACATGCGTTCTGACTTTTTCGGAAAACGGTTGCTTTTCGCATACTGATACGGTATAATGACTGCATGGCGTATGCCTTACGGGATATATCCCGTAAGGCAATCATAGCGTCACCTTCTTTCAAATACAACCCGGCGCCTCTTTTTTACCAAATTTTCGCTTGAATTACCTCAAACAGAACAGATGGAGGATTTTAACATGGCCGATGAAAAACAAAAGGCACTGGAAACAGCACTGCTTCAGATCGAACGCCAGTTCGGCAAGGGTGCGGTGATGAAGCTCGGGCAGAACAGCTCGCTCAACGTCGAGGCAATTCCGACCGGCTCGCTGCTGCTCGACCATGCTTTGGGAATCGGCGGTGTTCCCAAGGGCAGAATCATTGAGATCTTCGGGCCGGAATCCTCCGGTAAAACCACCGTTGCGCTGCACATCGTCGCCGAGGCCCAGAAGCGCGGCGGCGAAGCGGTTTTTATCGACGTTGAGCACGCACTGGATCCGGTATATGCACAGGCGCTCGGCGTGGACATCGACTCTCTGCTCGTCTCTCAGCCCGATACCGGCGAGCAGGCGCTTGAAATCTGCGAGGCTCTGGTGCGTTCCGGCGCAATCGATGTCGTGGTAATCGACTCGGTTGCCGCAATGGTCACCAAAGCCGAAATAGACGGCGAAATGGGAGATTCCCACGTCGGCCTGCAGGCCCGTCTGATGAGTCAGGCACTGCGCAAGTTGACCGGCGCGATTTCCAAATCCAACTGCGTCGCCATCTTCATCAACCAGCTCCGCGAAAAAATCGGCGTCATGTACGGCAATCCCGAGACGACCCCCGGCGGCCGCGCGCTCAAATTCTATTCCTCAGTGCGGCTCGACGTGCGCCGGGTTGAGCAGATCAAGCAGGGCGGCGAGGTCATCGGCAACCGTACGAGGGTCAAAGTTGTCAAAAACAAGGTGGCCCCACCCTTTAAAGAAGCGGAGTTTGACATCATGTACGGCCGCGGCATCTCGAAAGAAGGAGAAGTCCTCGATCTTGCGGTGCGGCTCGGTATCATCCAAAAGGGCGGCTCCTGGTTCACGATGGGGGAAACCCGGCTCGGCCAGGGACGCGACAACGTCAGGGAGTACCTGAAAGCCAATCCCGAACTGCTTGAAAGCATCGCGGAGCAGGTGCGGGTCAATATGGATCAGCTTCCCACCGACAAGAAGGCAAAGCCCCCTGTCCCCCGCCCGATTGCTTCGGCGAGCGTGGATGTCGAGGTCGCTCCCGAATCTGAAAAGGCATGATCATCACCGACGTCAGACGGACCAAACGCGGCAGGATCGCCGTCGAAGCAGACGGAGAATATCTCACCTCCGTGTCGGAAGAAGTATGGATTCTCTCCGGACTTTTCAAGGGCTGCGACGCGGATGCCGACGCTCTCAACGATCTTTTGCGCCAGAACCGCGTCGAGGAAGCCAAGCGCCATGCCCTCAACATGCTCTCTGCCCGCAGTTATACCGCACGCCAGCTGACCGAACGCCTGTCCCGGAAGTCCGGACAGGAGGCGGCAGAGGCAGCCGCCGGACGGATGGAGGAGCTGGGACTGCTCGACGATGCGGATTATGCCCGCCGGTTTGCCCGGGAGCTTTTCGAAAACCGCCGCTTTGCTCCGCGGCGAATCCGTTTGGAGCTGACGCGCCGGGGAATCTCTTCGGAGTTCTGCGAGGATGCGATTGCCGGCCTTGAGCTGGATACCCTGCCGCAGCATGCCGCCGGATTGATCGAAGCGCGTTTCGGCACGCTGGATACCCCTGCGGACCTTCGGCGTGCCGCCGCGCTGCTGGAACGGTACGGCTATCCGGCCTCGATCGCGCGCGGCGTTCTGCAGAACGCAAGGCGCGGAGAATTATCAGAAACAGAGGATAATCTATGAACTATCAAGTTGGAATGATCTCGCTGGGCTGCTCAAAAAATCAGGTTGACGCAGAGCGTATGCTCTCCCTTCTCAGTGAGAACGGTTTTACCATCTGCTCCGATCCGGCGCGCTGCGACGCCATTATCGTCAACACCTGCGGCTTCATCGAGGACGCCAAGCGTGAATCCATCGAGAGCATCTTCGAGGCCGCCCAACAGAAAAAAGGGCGTCTCAAGGTCCTTGCTGTGACGGGGTGCCTCGCCGAACGATATCAGAACGAGTTCGCCGACGAGGTGCCGGAGGCCGACGTCATCCTTGGGATGGGCTCGATCGGAGAGATCGCCGCCTCACTGCGGTGTGCCCTTGAAAAGGGGGAGCGGGTGATCTCCTTTCGGGAAAAATCCGATCTGCCGCTCGAAGGAGAACGGATTCTGGCCAATGAGCCGTACTTTGCCTACCTCAAGGTGGCTGAGGGCTGTGACAACCGCTGCGCCTTCTGCGCAATTCCTGACATTCGGGGGCATTTCCGCAGCATGCCGATGGAAAAGGTCCTTGAAGAAGCCCGCCGCCTTGCCGACCGGGGTGTGGTCGAGCTGAACGTCGTCGCACAGGACACCACCCGCTATGGGCAGGACCTCTACGGAAAGCTCATGCTGCCCGAGCTGCTGCGCGAGCTCTGTAAAATTGAAAAAATCCGCTGGGTGCGTCTTCTCTACTGCTACCCCGATCGCACCACCGACGAGCTGATCGAGGTCATTGCCTCCGAACCGAAGATCGTCAAATATATCGACCTGCCGCTTCAGCATATCAACGACCGCCTGCTCCGGAGAATGAACCGCAGGGGCGATTCGTCGCTGATCCGCCCGCTGCTCAAAAAACTTCGGGAAAAGATTCCCGGGGTCTGCATCCGCACCACCCTGATCGCGGGCCTGCCGGGGGAAACAGAGGAGGAGTTCGAGGAGCTCTGCGATTTTATCCGGGAAGAAGCGTTTGAACGGCTTGGCTGCTTTGCCTACTCGACCGAGGAGGGAACTCCCGCCGGGGAGATGCCTGATCAGATCGATCCGGAACTGCGCAGGCATCGCGCCGATCAGATTATGGAGCTCCAAATGGGAATTGCCGCCGGGATCGCCCGTTCTCTGGAGGGGCAGACCCTCGAGGTGCTCTGCGAGGGCTATGACGAGGAGGCGCAGTGCTACGCCGGGCGCAGCTATATGGATGCCCCCGACATCGACACCAAGGTCTATTTTACCGGCCGCAGCGGTCTGGAGCCGGGCCAGTTTGTTACGGTTGAAATCACCGGTGCGGACGGCTACGACATCGTCGGAGAGGAGGTCGTACTCGGATGAACCTGCCGAATCAACTGACCGTCCTGCGGGTGATCCTCGTCCCCTTCTTCGTCTTTTTTCTGCTGGGTGGAAATTCAAACCTTTTCCGCACTCTGGCACTGCTGATTTTTGTGGGAGCCAGTCTGACCGATTTGCTCGACGGAAAAATCGCACGGGCAAGAGGGCTTGTCACCACCTTCGGAAAGCTGATGGACCCGCTGGCCGATAAGATCCTCGTGATGAGTGCGATGGTTTGCTTCATCCATCTGGGCTATGCGCCGGCCGAAATCGTCATCATTATTCTGGCACGCGAATTCCTCGTCACCTCGCTGCGTCTGATTGCCGCCGGGGAGGGCAAGGTGATTGCCGCCGACCGCTGGGGAAAGATCAAAACAGTCACCCAGATGTGCTGGATCATTGTTACCCTGCTTTGGCTGGCATTGGAAAATGCCCCTTTTCTGCGCGGTGCTCCGTTGGAGATTGCAGCCGTCTTTCACCTGCTGATGATCGCGCTGATGCTGGCATCGGTATTTTTTACTCTTCTTTCGGGCTTCAATTACTGCTATCAAAATCGTGAAATTTTCCTCAAAGATATGTAAAGCAAAATAGCATTACAGTGAAGCAAGCTGATTCAGCATCCCTTTGGGGTGCTCAACGCAAAGGAGTTTACCATGTTTTTTCGCCGTATTCTTCGGGCATTATGCCTCACCCTTTTTTTGCTGATGCTGGTGGCCTGTTCGGGCAGCCAGGCCTCATCCTCCTCCCCTGTTCCCCCGCCTGAATCGGGGAGCAGCGCCGCGGAGAGTTCTCCCCAGCCCAGTTCCGAGCCGGAGCCTCCCTCCCCGTCTGCCGCTCCTGAAGAAGAGTCCGCCGATGCTCCGGCGGAATTCGAGCCTGCCGAAGCAGTAGAGGCTTCCGGCGGCACGACGGCCGACCTGACCGCCGTCGTTACCGGGGAAATTCACCGGCAGATCAGCGGAATTTCCGGCAGCCGCGCCGGCACCTCCGCCGAACGCGATTCGCTTGCGGCCCTCCTCTCTTCCCTTAAGCCGGAGAATGTCTCTCTGATCGTCATCGCAAATCCTCTCAGCAGCTATCAGGAACAGACGCTCCTTTCGGATGAGGACGCCGCAGCATTGGTTGAGATGACGGCGAAGCTTCCCGCTCCAGGCGTCTTCGAAACGCTTGGGAATCCCGCTACCGGCGGTTTTCTCTGGACACTCTACTTTGAATCGGGTGATCAGGCAGTATTGCTTTCCAACGACGGCTTCTGGCTGACCGCCTCCATCAAGGGGCAAAGCCAGATGCTGGTCTTTGATTCTGCTCCCTGCAAGGCTCAAAGCGAGGCGTTGAGTACATTTTTGGACGAGCAGCTTTCCGCTGCGCAGGGAAATATTCTGACTCTTTCTTAAAAAACACGCTCCCCCTTGTTTTTCGAAGCGAAGTGTGATAAATTAAAGCTTAAGCCATACAATAAAACTGTATATTGGGATGCGTTTGACACGGGAAAAGACTTTGCACACCTGTCACAGAGAGCCGCGCGGCTGCTGAGAGCGCGGCGGCAAAGGAGCGAAGAGGATGCGCCCGTGGAGCACGGGGCGAAAATTTCCCCGCGTTTTGCCTGCGTTATGGGCTCAGTTGCTTCACAGAAGTGGAACAGCGGCGTCGAACCAAACGCCGTCTTCGTGCAATCGCAGGAGGACGGCGTTTTTTAATTGTGATCGAGTAAAAAGGAGTGTTCTTGTGAAGATCTATAATACCCTCACGAAACAGAAAGAGGAATTTATTCCGCTTGAGCCTGGCAAGGTGAAAATTTATGCCTGCGGCCCGACCGTCTACAACTTTATTCATATTGGAAACGCCCGGCCGATCTGCGTATTCGATACGCTGCGCCGCTATTTTGAATACCGCGGTTATGAGGTCACATTTGTTCAGAATTTTACCGATATTGATGACAAGCTGATCAAGCGTGCCAACGAAGAAGGCACCACCGTCCCTGAAATCGCCGCCACCTATATCAAGGAATATATGACCGATGCAGAGGGCTTGGGAGTCCGGCCCGCTACGATCCATCCCAAGGCGACCGAGACGATTGATACCATCCTTGAAGTGATCTCCACCCTCGTCGAGAAGGGCTATGCCTATCCTTCGGAGGGAAGCGTCTACTTCCGCAGCCGTCATTTTAAGGAATATGGAAAGCTTTCCCATATGCCGATCGAAGATCTTGAGGCCGGCAGCCGCGTCGATGTCTCTGAGCACAAAGAGGATCCGCTGGATTTTGCCCTCTGGAAGGCTGCAAAACCCGGCGAGCCATTTTGGCCTTCTCCCTGGGGCAATGGGCGTCCGGGCTGGCATATTGAATGCACGGCTATGATCCGCAAGCATCTCGGTGAGACGATTGATATTCACTGCGGCGGCTCTGATTTGATCTTCCCCCATCACGAAAATGAAATTGCACAGGGCGAATGCTGCAGCGGCAAGGAATACGCCCGCTACTGGATGCACAACGGCTTCATCAACGTTGACAACCGAAAGATGTCCAAGAGCCTCGGCAATTTCTTCACCACCCGCGATGTAGCTGAAAAGTTCGGCTATGAGCCGATCAAGTTTCTGATGCTGCAAGCTCATTACCGTACCCCCATCAACTACAGCTATGATATTGTCGAGCAGTGCCGCGCCGCTCTCGACCGGCTCTATACCTGCCGCGATCACCTCGATTTCGCCGCAGCGCACGCCGCGCCTGCCCCCATCCCGGAAGAGGAAGATTTTCTTAAAACAGTGGAACGCCGCCGCGCCTCTTTTATTGAGGCGATGGATGATGATCTGAATACCGCCGACGCGATCTCCGCCCTTTTTGAATTGGCCCGAGATTGCAACAGCTTTTTTACCGAGCCCAGGTCGGCTGAGACAATCGCTGCTGCCACCGCCTGTTTTGACGAGATGACCAACGTTCTCGGCATCCTTTACCAGCGCCGAAAGGAGGATCTTGATTCCGAGGTGGAGGCGCTGATTGAGAAACGCCAAGCCGCCAGAAAAGCAAAGGATTTCAAGACGGCTGATGCGATCCGCGACCAGCTCAAGGCGCAGGGGATTGTGCTGGAGGATACTCCGCAAGGGGTCAAATGGCATCGCGAATAATTTGATCCCTCGAACAGAAAGGAGAAAGCCTATGCTCTGGGGTATCATCGGTGCCATGGATGAGGAAATCGATCTGCTCCGCCGAAAGGCCGTCATCAAGGAGGAATCCGTCCGCTACGGCTGCACCTTTTCCAGCGGCACTCTGGAAGGAAAATCTGTTATTCTTGTCTGCTGCGGCATCGGAAAGGTCAATGCCGCAATCTGCGCCGACACTCTGATCCAGTCTTTCGGGGTGGATCGAATCGTCCATGTCGGAGTGGCTGGCTCCCTCCAGCCGGATCTCGAATGTCTCGACGTTGTCGTCGCCGTCGATGCGGTCTATCACGACATGGAACCCGGCGTCCTGATCGACTATTTTCCCTACTGTGACCGCTTTCCCTGTGACCCTGGTCTTGTACGTCTGGCATTCTCGGTATGCAGCGCCATAACCGCTTCGCAGGGGCGCCGCACCGTCACCGGACATCTGGTGAGCGGAGATCAGTTTATCAACGACCGCATGACAAAGGAGCGTCTGCACGAGCAATTTCAAGCTTCCTGCGTCGAGATGGAAGGCGCGGCAGTTGCCCATGTCGCTTATGTCAACCAGCTTCCCTTCCTGATTTTGAGAACGATCTCCGATTCGCTCCGCGATGGAGCAATCCTAGAATACAACCGCTTCAAGCCTCTCGCCTGTGAGCAGTCTTCCAGGATGATTTGTGCGCTGCTTGATGCTTCCGAAGATTAAATTTTCTTTCCTCTGCGTGAACCGCGGGCGGTGGATGAAATCCCTTAATACAGATAGGAACCGCACCGGTAAAGACGGGCAGCAGACAGAATCCCCTCTGATGCAGGAAAATGAACTGCATCAGAGGGGATTGTTCATTGTATCGCGGCAGGAGCGGCGCCGCTCCTGCCAAAATCTCTATTCCGGCCAGGGGCTTTTTGCACTGTCCGCACAATCTGGGGCAATTCTCCTTCCCGGACGGAACAGGACTGCCTTTTTCAGGCGGTCGCACCCGTACCGGGGTTGACCGGAACAACGGGAACGACAGGGGTTACAACATCAATTTCGCCGCTGTCCGCAGTGCCGGTTTCCAGCTCCATATCCGAGACAACATATTTGCCGAGAGTCCGCGTCCGGAAGTAGAATCCCTCGTCTTTGTCGTCAAATTCTGCACTGGTGACCTCTGACAGCGCCCCGTCCGACTTGAGTTCATAGAGAAATACCGTGCTGTCATAATTAGATACCGACAGGAAAAATTCGCCGGTACGGTTGAATTTTGCGCCGTTTCCATTCCAGAAATTCAGTTCAGCCAGCGGATATTTCGCGGCCAGCTGGGAATTGAAATTGGTGTCAAAATAGACCAATGTCTTTCCCTGCCCTGAGACATCAACGGTAAAGGTACTTCCGTCTTCAAATTCCAGCTCCACCGTGTCGTCCGAATCAAACTTCAGCGAATAGTACTTTTCCGCCTTAATGTCGGAGAGGTCGTCGCTGACGATGTAATCCCCGCTGCTGTCCAAATATGAATGGGCCCAGTTGACGTTCAGGTCGATTGCCAGCTTCAGCTCCTTGACCTTGGGGCTTTTGGTCTTGTTGAGAGTCAGGGTTCCGATGACGTCCGCATCAGAGGTGGAGTTCGAATCCGCAACCGTAACTGCAAGCATATAATAATACCGGTTTGCTGCAGGGATGACTGTCCCCATCGTGTTGGTCACCTTTTTCTTGGCTATAGCGACGCCTTTGACCAGTTTGTCCCCCTCTTCCCACTTGGCCTTGATCTTCAGGCCGTCCACTGAATCGGAGTTCGTAATCCCGGTTCCATCCTTATCGGTCAGGACGTAGTAGGCGGTTTCTCCATATTCGACGGGGTCCTCAGTCAGTTTTTTATCGTCATTTACATCGTAGGCGAAGGGTCCAACGGCATCATAAACGCCTGGAATCAATTGATTGCTTTTGTTGCGATAATCGGTTTCAACCGATGTCGCGGACTTGCGAGTGGATCTGGGTTTCTGAGCTGCCATGGAAACAGCGCACATACTGAAAACCATGGCGGCAGCCAGTGCGATCGACAAAATTTTTTTCATGATGGTTCCTCCTTATAAAGACAGCTCTATTTTCGGCTCTCCAACCGTAAGGAAATGATAGCATCTGCTTCTAAAATTTTCAAATTAAATTTTAATTACTTTGACACTATTATGTTAATATTTACGCAAGAATTTCTTGGAATTTCAAAATTTATCCAGTTTTCAAACTGGATCTCGGAAAAATTTCACATTAAAAATTACAAAATTATATCGATTATAATCAAAAGATAAATTATTCAAATGACAAATTTTTAGTACAGCTGTAAATTTTCGCCGCATAATAAACAGCAGCCAGTCCACCGGATGGTTTTGCGCTGACGGGTGAAAACCTCCATTGCGGGCAATAAACCTATCACGCCGCACCGGCACAACCTTCCTGCTGTGTATCGAGAAGAAAGCCGGAGAAAATTTTAGTTTGCTTCGGCTTTCTTCTTGTACGCCCATGTGACATGAAAAGACATCTCAGGAGCGAAGGTCCGGAAAAGAGATGCCTGCCGCACATCGTGCTCCCGACAGCATCTGTTGTACGGCGCGGCGAGACATGCTATAATCATGAAAATAAATTATCAGGAAATCGGAATTTAACAAGGAGGAGCAGACAATGAAAATGCCTCTAAAGATTGATATCACGATGTTCGCTCCTTGTGGAATGAATTGCGTGGTCTGTTATAAGCACTGTTATCACAAAAAGCCTTGTGCGGGATGTTTGAATACCGATACAGGGAAACCGGAACACTGTCGAAAATGCAGGATAAAAGATTGCATCAGGAACAGCGGATTTTCCTATTGTTTTGAGTGTTCCGACTATCCATGCAAGCTGATAACAAACCTTGAAAAAAGCTACAACAAAAGATATCAGGCAAGCCTTATGGAGAATAGTGAATATATGCGCCAATATGGATTGGAAGCATTTGCACAACAACAGGAAAAGAAATATACTTGTTCAAAATGTGGAGGAATCATATCAATTCATGATAGAGAATGCAGCGAGTGTCAAGAAAAATTGAAGCAAACAACTCCCGTTTTGTTGCAATGATGAGATTTTGCCCGGTGACCATCAAATAGAAAACCGTGCAAACAAAAAGCGGTGAAGGCATGGTTCAGAGTCCATGCCTTCACCGCTTTTTTAAATGCTTCTTATGGGGTGGCCGCTAAAGAGGCGACGGATTTTTCTTCCGTACCCTCAAGCTGGAGGAGGTGCAAACTGGCTGTTATAGAGCTTTTCATAAAATCCGCCCTCCCGGAGCAGCGTTTCATGATCCCCGCGTTCGATAATTTCACCGTCGCGCATCACAAGAATCGCTTCGGAATCCTTAATGGTCGAGAGCCGGTGAGCAATTACAAAACTGGTGCGGCCTTCCATCAATCGCTCCATCGCGCGCTGGATCAGGGACTCCGTACGGGTATCGACCGAGCTGGTCGCCTCGTCGAGAATCAGGATATCTGGATCGGCCAGAAGCGCCCGCGCGATAGTCAGGAGCTGGCGCTGCCCCTGCGAAATGTTGGCGGCATCCTCCCCAAGCTCGAAACCGTATCCTCCGGGGAGCTGGCGGATAAATTTATCGGCGCAGGCCGCCTTGGCAGCCTGACGAACTTCCTCATCTGTTGCGTCAAGCCTTCCGTAGCGGATATTTTCCAGGACGCTTCCCTTAAAGAGCCATGTGTCCTGCAAAACCATGCCGAAATGCCGTCTCAGGCCCACCCGGCTCATCGAGCGGATGTCGATGCCGTCCAGAGTGATGGCGCCGGAATCCGCTTCATAAAAACGCAGCAGCAGATTTACCAGTGTTGTTTTGCCCGATCCAGTCGGGCCTACGATCGCCACCTTTTGACCGCGCCTGGCCCATGCGGTGATGCTGCGCAAAACCGGTTTCGCTTTGTCATAGGAAAAACTGAGGTCATCAATCCGCACATCCCCCTTGACGTGAGCCAGGGAAACCGGATCGGCGGGGTCAGGGGTTTCTTCCGCCTCATCAAGCAGTTGAAAAACCCGCTCCGCCGCCGCTACGGCCGATTGCAGCACGTTCAGGATATTGGCGGCCATCGAAACAGGGTGCGAGAGCTGACGCATATACTGAATAACGGCCTGAATATCCCCGATCAGCAGCCGGCCACTGAGGACCAGTGCGCCGCCAAGCACCGCCGCCGCAACATAGCCGATATTGTTGAGCAGCATGACCGACGGCATCATAATGCCGGAGAAGAACTGCGCCTTCCATACGTGCCCGCAGAGCGCCTCGTTGAGCTCTGAGAACCGGCGGCGGGAATCATCCTCCCGTCCAAACGCTTTGATGACCGTATGGCCGTTGTAATTCTCTTCGATAAAGCCGTTCAGCTCGCCGAGCGCCGCCTGCTGCCCGCGGAAAAAGCGTTGGGAGTATCGGACAATCCGGCTTGAAAGCAGAATTCCCAGCGGCATGGTAATCAGCGCCACCACCATCAGCACAGGGCTGATGGTGAGCATCATCACAAGAATCATGACCACTGAAAGCAGTGAAGTGATCGCCTGACTCAGGCTTTGCTGCAGTGAGTTGGCCACCGTATCAATATCGTTGGTAACCTTCGAAAGAATATCGCCATAAGGGTTTTGGTCATAGTAGGCAAGCGGCAGGCGCGACAGCTTGGCGTCAACCTCCCGGCGCAGGTCATACATCGCTCTCTGGCTGACGCCTGCGAGCAGGAACTGCACCGCGTAGCCCGCCAGAGCCGAAAGAAGATACACAGCCATCAAAAGAAGCAGAATCCGGCCGATCAGCGGCATAGAAATCCCTTGCCCCGTCCCCTTCAGAACAGCCAAAGAGCCTCTGGCAATCTCGTTGGTCGAAAGGGCCAGCACTTTGGGGGCAAGGGCAGAAAATCCTGTGGAAAGGATGGTGAGCAGCACTACAAAGGTCAGCACCCATCCGTAAGGACGCAGCACCCTTCCTAAACGCCGCACCGTCCCCTTGAAATCCTTCGCGCGCTCGAAGGCGCCCATGCCCCGGCCATGCGGTCCGTTGCCTCCCAAAACCGGAGCGCGGCGGCTTTCGTTACTCATAATCAATCTCCTTCTGCGAAAGCTGGGACTCGGCAATCTCCCGATAGACCGGGCAGCTCTTGAGCAGTTCCCGGTGGGTGCCGAGCCCTACCTGTTCCCCGCCGTCGAGCACCAGAATCCGGTCGGCATGGCGGATGGTCGAAACCCTCTGCGCTACAATCAGAACGGTGGCGTCCTTCGTCTCCCCGGAAAGAGCGGCGCGCAGCTTAGCGTCGGTTGTAAAATCAAGCGCCGAGAAGCTGTCGTCAAAAAGGTAGATTTCCGGGCGGCGGGCAACTGCGCGGGCGATGGAAAGCCGCTGTTTCTGACCGCCTGAAAGGTTGGCGCCGCCCTGGGACAGTTCGGCTTCCAGACCGCCTTCCCGCCGGTTCACAAATTCATCTGCCTGCGCAATCGAAACTGCTCTGGAAAGCTCCGAATCCGAAGCATCCTCCCGGCCAAGGCGCAGATTCTCGGCAATGCTTCCTGAAAAAAGCACCGCTCTCTGCGGCACATATCCGATTTTTCCGCGAAGCTCCTGCTGGGAATACTCCCGAACATCCACTCCGTCCACAAGAATCCGCCCGCCGGTCACGTCATAAAATCTCAAAATCAGATTCAGAAGGCTGCTCTTGCCGCTGCCGGTGCTTCCGATGATGGCGGTTGTTTCGCCCGCGTGAGAGGTGAAGCTGATGTGCGAAAGCGCGGGTTCCTCCGCTCCGGGATAGGTAAAGCTCACATCCTCAAATGCCAGCTCTCCTCTGGCAGCGCCCCGACGGGGCGCAGAGGGATCTGTAATCACCTCCGGCGCATCAAGCACCTCGTTAATCCGCACGGCGGAAGTGACAGCCCGCGGCAGCATGGCAAACACCATGGAAATCATCATGATCGACATCAGAATCTGTGTAACATATTGCACGATCACAATGATATCACCCACCAGCAGCGAACCCGATCCTGCCATCGGTGCGCCGAACCAGACAATCGCGGTAACTGTCCCTCCCATAATCAAATTGGAGATCGGGAACAACAGGGTCATAACCCGGTTCATCCGGATCGCCGTCCCGGTAAGATCACGACTTGCCCGGTCAAAGCGTTTCTGCTCATACTCCTCATTGCCAAACGCGCGGATGACCCGCACACCGGTCAGCTTTTCCCGCATAATGAGGGTGACGCGGTCGAGCCGCTCCTGCATCGAAGTGGAAAGCGGCAGCCCTTTTTTCGCCACAAGCGAAACGGAAAAAGCAAGCAAAGGAAGTGAAACACAAAGAACCAGAGAAAGGGTGGGGCTGGTTCCGATGGAAAGCACCAATCCTCCCACCGCTAAAATCGGCGCACGCACAACCACCCGCAGCAGTGCAAGCAGATAGTTCTGAATCTGTACCACATCGTTTGTCGAGCGGGTAATCAGCGATGCGGTTCCAAACATACCGCTCTCAGCGGGTGAAAAGCTTTCCACCTTGTCAAAGATTTCAGCGCGCAGAGTGCGTCCCACATTCGCGGAGATCTGCGCAGAAAGATAGCTGTTAAGCAGGGCAAATCCCCCGCCCAACAGTGCGAGGGCCAGCATCCAGCCTCCCAGCCGCAGCACAACCGCAAGATCATCCTGATAAAGCCCGACGTTGACGATCTGCGCCAGAAGAAGCGGCAGTCCCAGATCGGAACCCGCGGAAATTCCCATGGCCAACACCGCCAGCAGGATATTCCATCGATAGGGACTGAGGTGACTGGATAAATTTTTCATCGGCCATCCTCCTTTGAAATGCGCTCTTCATAACGATCCGGAAGCGCTTCCTCTATTTTGTGCAGCAAGCCGCAAAGAATTTCCGTTTCATCATCGCTCAGGCAGGAAAGAGTTTTCTCCATCAAGCGGGTATGCTCCCGCCAGCGTATCTGCTGTTCCACACGAAACCGCTCGGTGGCTGCGAGCAGGCAGCGCCTGCCGTCAGCCGGATCCGGTAAGCGCCGGATCAGGCCCTTTGCCTCAAGCTCACGAAGAATCGGCGTCAGCGAGGGACGTGCCATCGACATGCGGCGGCTGACCTCCGATGGATGTATCCCCCCATCTCCCGCGTGGTCGATGGTCCACAGCGCCCCCGCCTCGCTCGGACGAAGCTCCGGACCGCGGCGGTTGCCGCGAAGCATGCTGCGGTGAATCCTGCCAAAAGCCCGGCAAAGATAATTCACCCGTTCGGAACGTTCCATGATCTTCCTCCATATCATTCGACAAACTAATTAGTTTTACAAACCAATTTTAGAAATTTAATATGAATCCGTCAAGGAAACTTTGTGAGAAAATCATGAAAGTTTTGAAAAGGAGTCTGATCTCATCCCGCGGTCTGCCAACGATCTGCGCTTGCCTCGGTACGAGCAGAAAGCCGAATAAATGATGGATTTACCGCCCATCTTCTGCTATAATGAAAACAGATTTTTGGAAGGGAGAAAATCTCATGACGACGCTGGAGGAAGGGTTTCGCACCCTGACCCGAATCGCAGAAAACCATGGGATTTCCGCACAGGAGGAACGGCGGCTGCTGGAGGAAATGAAGTCCTTTTCCGTATCGGTGCAGCTGCTGGGCCCCTACCATGCGGGAAAAAGCGCACTGCTCAACGCCCTGCTTGACAGCCGGATTCTTCCGGCGGGGCTGGACGAAGGCCCTGTTGTCCCCATCGAGCTGGCATGGGGAGAAAACATTGTTCTCGCCTGGCGCAGTGGATACCTCCAACGGTTTGGTCTCGGCGAGCTGCGCGGAGGCCTGGATCTCACCGGAATTTCCCGGCTGCGGGTTGAATACGATCACCCTCTTTTGAAAAGGCTTTCCAAGCTGTGCTGATCGATACCCCTGGACTGGATTCCGGTTCCGATGAGTACAGAAAAGACGGCCTGGCGCACAGCCTGGCCTATCTTCTGATTTTTCCTGCCGACGAACCGGTGGTCAAGGAGAGCGCAGCCGCAGTTCTCGCCGAGCTGAAGCTTCGGGACGCGCCGGTTTACGGCGTCCTGACCAAATGCGACAAGGTGCCGCCAGAAGAGGTCGGGAACTCTATGCGCTACCTTCAGGGACAGCTGGAGCGGCTTCTCGGCCGCCCGTCGGTCCCTTTGGTCTGCGCCAGCACCCGTACACCAGGCGGAACTTCCCGCGTCGAGACACTTCTTCTGGGATTTCAGGAACGGGCGGATGAGATTGCGAGGCATCGTTTTACCGCACAGCTGCTGGACCGCGGCCGCAGCCTCGCCCGCATCCTTTCGATGCGGATCACCTATGAAGAGCTTTCCGTTTCCGAGCTGACAGGCCGGATTGAGGCCTTGCAGGCGGAGATTGAAGAAATACTCTCCCGGCTGGCCCTGGAGGAGAAAGAGTTTCTGGCGCATACAGCCCAGTGCCGCACTCTGCTGCTCGAACGTGCAAACGAACGGCTGGATGAAGCCTGTGAACCGATCGAACGAATGCTTTCCACCGGGCAGTCTCCTGCCGCCTATGTCGAGGGTATGCTGCGCGGCGGCGTTACGGCGGACATGCTCGCTCACTTCGAACCCGCCGCAAGGCTCTACATCCGACAGACGGTCGGCATCCTTGAGGTGCAGTCGTCAGAGGCGCGCCCCGGCGGGGCGGTGGAACAGCTGCGCCGCTTTGCCGACATCGTCCGGCAGCCCCGCTCCATTCTCGGGAAAACCGAGGCCATCGGAGAGATCTTTTCTCTGTTCGGTAATAAGCTGCCTGAACAACATGGTCTTTGGAGAGGGCGGCAGCGTCAGGCTCTTTTGCAGAAAAAAGTCCGGAAGGAGTTTATTCCCTGCCTGCACCGTGCAGTATCGAAATACATTGACAGCCTGATCAGCCGCCGCACCGAATGGGTTCGCAGCTCGGTGCGCGACGCTCTGGAAGAGGAATTTGCAGCCAGCCGCCGCGCTTTGGAAGACGCCTATTTTCGAAAAGCACGAGATGACAGCCGCCGGTCAGACGGCGGAAAACGGATGCGCCGCGATCTTGATACGCTGAAGGATCTTCTCCGGGGATTCGGCGAAAAACAGGAGGCGGTGCTATGAATCTGGTAATTCCCAACAGCGCGCTTTGCCAACAGCTCGACGGGTTTTCCAGAACTCTGCAGGAGCTTTATCAAGCGTTGGCACCCTATTCCGACTGCGCTGAAATTCAGGGATTACGGCAGCTCTCCCAGACCTTCTGTGAAAAGCGTGAGGATTTTTTCCGCGAGGGGCGGAAATTTCATCTGGCGGTTCTCGGGCAGGTCAAGGCGGGCAAATCCTCCTTTCTGAACACCCTGCTTTTCGACGGAGAGCAGGTGCTGCCTCGCGCTGCTACCCCCAAAACCTCTGCTCTGACCCGCATCGAATATGCGCCGCAGAACCAATTGAAGGTGGAGTATGTCACTCCGGAGGAATGGACAGCTCTGCGCCGCCTTGCCTCCTCTCCCATGCAGACTCCTCAGGTACGGGCAGCCCGGGAGGCGGTCGAGCTGGCGCGGGAACGCGGCACGCCGGTGCAGGATTGTCTTGCGGCAAAATCCGAAACCTTTTCTTTTTCCAGCTACGCCGAGCTGAATCGCAAGCTTGATGAATCGGTGGGCGATACAGGAATTCTGACCCCCATCGTCAAATATGTTACGCTGGGGCTTTCCCTCGAACGGCTAGAAAACCTTTCGGTTATTGATACGCCCGGTCTCAACGATCCGGTCTATTCCCGCACGGAAAAAAAACCGGCGCTTCATTGAACTTTGCGACGCCGCCTTCTTTTTAAGCCGGTGCGGCTCATTTCTCGATCAAAATGACCTTGCGCTGCTGACCATGTATCTGCCCGGAAAAGGGCTGGGCAGCCTCACCCTGATCGCCAGCCAAGAGGTGCTGATGATAAATACCGCAGCTGCGGAAACGGTCTTTTTCTTTGACAGGACATCGAAATCCCTTTCCCCTGTATATTACAGTGCAGCAAAACGGCTACATATTATGTATGGCAGCTTTGGCTGCCCTCTCTTTTGTTGGTATGTTCAAAGTGCATCCCATCTCGCAGACTCTTCCCCAGCGCAATAAATATCTCCCGGCGAAGCCGGGGGTTTTTACAGATGGGCAAAGCCCCGTATAACTGGCTGCACGCGTCACGCCGCGTTGATACGCTCTGCCAGCCGCGAAGGACTGTTGCCTGCCGCCCGTAAACGGGCCTGGAAGTTTCCCATGGTCAGCCGTTCCCCTGCCTGGTCCTCTTCCAGCTGGTGCTTTATGTACTCAGATATCTTTTTGGCATTCTTCCCTGCTGTGTCTACGTAATATCCGCGGCACCAAAACTCCCGGTTGCGGTATTGATATCTCAACTCCGGAAACCTTTCATGGATCATCCGACTGCTTTTTCCTTTGAGGTATCCCATGAAGCTCGATACCGCAACCTTTGGCGGGATTTCTATGAGCATATGGATATGGTCCGGGCATATTTCCGCTTCCATGATCTTTATCTTTTTTCCAGCTGCGCAGTGTTCGCAGTATCTCTCCGATCTCCCTGCGTTTCTCTCCATGGAATACTTTTCTCCTGTACTTTGGCGCAAATATCACATGATATTTGCAATTCCAGCTTGTATGCGATAAACTATTTACTTCGTTCACCTTCAATGACCTTCCTTTGCTTCTCTGATGCAGTTGGCAGACCGCACTTTCATTGCAGCAAAGGGAGTTTGTATGCCTTCATTATCGCCATAAACCTTCTTTGGAACCGCTCGCCCAGCGAGTGGTTTTCTCTATACAAAAAAGGCAGCCCCCAAAGGGGCTGCCAGCTAAACAAAACAACAGGATGAGCGATCAGCAGGCATCTTCAAAAGAGATGTGGAAAACAGATCTTTTTAAGAGCCACCGAATCAAGGGGCCGGTTAGATTCGTACCCCCTTACGGAGAGAAAAATTTAGAAGCGATTCACCTGGTGCTTGGGCGTTTGGCCGTGCAGCCCGCGTATTACTTCGGCGGCTGCACTAGTCAACAGAGTATACATCGCTTCTTCGGTGTACCAAGCAGCGTGTGGAGTCAAAATAACATTTTCCAAAGTCAGCAGGGGATCATCAAGGCTGATGGACTCCTGCGTCAGCACATCAAGGCCGGCACCGCCAAGCTGTCCGTTTTTGATTGCGTCATAGAGCGCCGACTCATCGACAAGACCGCCGCGTGCAGTATTGATCAGGATTGCACCGCGCTTCATCCGAGACAAAAAGTCGGCATTGACCAGCCTTTGGGTATGGCGGTTTAATGGGGCGTGAATTGATACAAAATCACTCTGCGCAAGCATTTCATTCTGGCTCACCAGAGTAATTCCCCGTCCCTCCAGTTGTTCCTGACGAAGTCCGGGATCGCTGGCAATCACCTTCATGCCAAAAGCCTGCGCTTTTTTCGCAACACAACAGGCGATGTTGCCCGCGCCGAGAAGTCCCAACGTCCGTCCCCGGATTGCATGAACCGGCTTTGTAACAGAGTAGTCCCATTTCCCTTCCTTGACGGTGCGTTCAAGTATGTTCAGCCGTTTGGCGCAAGCAAGCAGCAGAAGAATCGCGTGATTTGATACTTCCTCAATGCAGTAGTCAGGGACATTTGCCACCGGAATCTTGGCGCGGCTGGCGGCTTCCAGATCGATATTGTCGACACCGACCGCACTGCGCGCAATAATTTTACAGTTTTTCAGATTTCCAATGATATCGCTGTCCAGCTGCTGAAAGTGTACCATGACGGCATCCGCAAATTCCGTCTCACGCATAATATCCTTTTTGGAAGTCAGCTGCATTGGAACAAATTCGACGTCCGGCTCTTTGTCATAGACATCGTAAAACGGCTGAAGCGTTTCATACATATAATCCGTCAAAACGATTCTGAACTTTTTCATAGTTTCTCCTTTGTATCGCTGCTTTTAGTAGCCAAATACGCCCGGTAGCCACAGCGAAACCGCCGGGACAAAGGTAACTAGAACGAACACAAGCACGTTGACCATGAGCAGCGGCAGAGCCGCATGAAAGATCCGCCCCATCTTAAGCCCGCAAATTTTGGAACATGCATTAAGGCAGAGGGCCACGGGCGGAGTGACCAAACTAATGGCCAGACCAACAATCATAATAGCGCCGAACTGAATTTTTCCGATGCCAAAGCTCTGCATAATCGGAATCAGGATGGGTCCAAGCAGCAGCAGCGCCGGGGTGACATCCAGGAAAGTTCCGATGATCAGAATCAGGAAATCAAAGATGAGCAAAATCAAAAAGACAGGCATATTCAGGCCGGTAATAAAGTTCTGAACGGTGGCAGGAATCTGCAAAATAGCCATAACCCAGGTAAATACCGTTGCGCATGCAACAATAATCATGACACCCGCGGTGGTAACCGCTGTATTCTTCAAAGAAGGTATTAAATCTTCCAGCTTCAGGTCGTGGTAGAACAATCCGCCCACAATAGCTGCATACACAACCGCCAACGCTGCCGACTCGGTAGCGGTGCAGATGCCCGTTGCAATACTGAGGATAATCAGCACCGGCATAATAATGGCAAGAATGCTGTTGCGAAAGACATCCCAAACCTGCCGCATGGTCATTTTGTCCGTATAAACGGGGTGAAATCCCCGTTTTTCAGACTGAAAATATACCACAACGGTCTGAAGAATTCCAATCAGCAGGCCGGGAATTGCAGTTGACATAAACAGCGCGCCAACCGACTCCGATGAGATGACCGCATAGACCAGCATCGGGATGCTCGGAGGAATGACCATTCCGATGGTGGAAGAAGCAACGGTCACCCCGGCCGAATAATCGGTGGGATAGCCTGCCTTCTCCATCGCGGGAATCATAATGCCTCCGATCGCGGTGGTATCCGCCACCGAGGAACCGGTGATTCCGCCAAAGACAATACTGGCAATGACATTCACCTCACCAAGTCCGCCGCGAATGGGCCGGGTAATCATCAGGCAGAAATCAACGATCCGCTGAGTGAGACCCCCGCGATTCATCAGCTCGCCGGCCAGAATAAACATCGGCAACGCGATGAGGGTAAAGCTGTTCGCTCCGTTGAACATTCTGGAAACCAGTGTTGAAATACTTCCCGGACTGGCCAACAGGATATATGCTCCACATGCGCTGGCAAAGGAATAGCACAGCGGCACGCCAAGCAGGACGAGCACAAAAAAGCTGAAGATGACAATTGCGGTCATTCGGGCTTTGCCTCCTTCCGGAAGATCGGGTCCCCTACAGGGGTAAGGATTGTCTCAATCAGATCGATCACAGCAATGACTCCAGACAAAAACGAGCTGACCGGCACCAGCATATAGATCGTCTGGTAAGGAATCCGAAGTCCCGGAGTCAAAAAGTTGGAGTTGGTTCTGATCCAGTAGTAACTGGCATAAAGGAATACAACCTGCACGACGATAATGACAGCGTACTGAAAGATGATGAGCGCCTTGCGCGCATACCCCGACATCATATTCTGGATGAGAGCAACCGCAACGTGCTCTTTGCGCTGGATGACCGGGACAATACCGAGAAATACAATCGCAATGAAAAGAAAGGTAATCAGCTCTTCGGTCTGAATGAAGACAATATTGAAAAAGTATCTCAGAATGACTGCCGCAGCGGCGAGAAGCGTACAGGCAGCCACCAGCACTGCGCATATCAACAGCATGGTATCGGAAATAACTTGTTTGATCTTTTCAAGTGTTTTCAACAATGGTACCTCGCTTAAATGGGACGGTCAGGGAAACCGTCTTATGAATTTCCCTGACCGCACGGGTGAGTGGCTTGCCGCAGGTTACTTTTTCGCGTTGAAATCAGAAATAACTTTGCGGATCTGATCCATATCGTCCTGGGTAAAGAGGCCGGTGCTGATGTAATAGTCATAAACCGGCTGGGTTGCTTCTACAAACGCCTTGCGCTGGTCATCGGTGAGGTAGTTGATCTCCATCGCCTCTGCGCAAGTAGCGATATAACTTTCTTCTTCCGTCTTGTTCTGTTCGTTGTTGTAAGCCATCGACTCCCACGCGGCATCGGTGATGATTTTCTGGTAATCCTCAGGCAGAGAGTTGTACCAAGCGAGGTTCACAGGGAAATATTCCAGAGTAAGATTCCAGTTGAGGTCGGTCGCATACTTCTGGACTTCGTAGAATTTCGGATTGACAATATAAACCCAGGGATTCTCCTGTCCGTCAGCGACGTTGGTTTTCAGAGCCATATAAGTTTCATTGTAAGCAATGGAGGTGCAGTTGGCGCCAAGAGCCTCCATAGTCTTGATGGTAACCTCCCACGAAGGGGTGCGAAGCTTCAGGCCTTTCATATCCTCAGGGGTGGAAACCGGACGGATGTTGTTAGTCAGAACCCGCATGCCGCTGGTACCGGTGGAAAGGATCTTGACGTTGTTTTCTTCTGATTTCTCCGCGAGGGCAAGTCCCCAGTCGCTTTCCATAACGGCAGCCGCTTCATCGACATTTGCAAACAGAAAGGGCATGGAATAAATATTGTAGGCGGGAATTACGGTATCGATCGCACTTCCGCGGTAACCTTCGATAGAGCCGTTTTTCACCTGCTCAATCAGCTCGTCATCCGAGCCAAGCTGGGCGGAGGGATAAATCTCAACCTTGATGCCGCCGTTGGTCTTCTCCTCCACAGTCTTCTTGAAGATCTCAAGCGAACGATGGCGGATGGATTCGGTATCCAGAATATGGGCAATTCTCATGGTGTAGGTCTTGGCAGGAGCCGCGGGGGTTTCGGAGGAAGCCGCAGGCGCAGAGGAGGCAGCGGGGGCACTGGAGGAGCTCGACCCACAGCCAGCCACCGCGGTCAGGCAGAATGCCATAACGAGTAGTACAGAAACCAGTTTTTTCATAGTAATTCCTCTCTTTTTCCTTTAGTTTCGTTTTAATTCAATGAACACCGCCGGGCATTAAGCAGCCCCAAACCCGTTTTTCCGGCAATATTCAAATTGCACCATTCTTATGATATGCCTCGGTCATACTGGCCCCGTTTTGAAGCATCTCTCTGACCTCGTCCTCTTTCTTGACCGTTTCGATGGAGCGGTCGATGACTTCATCTACAACGTCCTTGGGGATGACAGCAATCCCATCAATATCTCCGAAGATATAGTCTCCGGGTTCAATGGTGACTCCATCGATTTGAATCGGCAGCTGACACTGGTTAATTTCGCAGCGGCCCTTCGATGTGCAGGGATTGGTTCCACGATAGAAAATGGGGAAATTCATCTCTTTCAACGCCTTGATATCCCGGGCGTATCCGTCAAGCAGAACTCCCGCGCCTTTGCGGCCGAGGATGCCATTCGCAAACAACTCGCCAAACAATGCACAGGTATAGTTGCCCCGAGTTACAAGGACGTAAATCTCCCCTTCCCCAAGCTGTTCCACCGTTCTGCATTGAGCGGTGAGCGGATCTTCGGGCATTGAGTAGACCTCGGTACCGATTGCGGTAAAAGCGGGACCCCAGATCACCGTATCATCCTTCAGGGGGTTGATCGCATTGCTTAATGCCTGATGACGATACCCCATCTGGTCAAGGACATCGCAAATGATCCCCGAATAAAGGTTTTCCTTAATGTATTTGGCGTCGTATTTCATAGTGCTTCCTCCGTTTCTTTGATGCGCCGGACACCGGCGCATTGTGGTTTCGATTATGTTTTCCCTTCCCAGCAGCGGCCAAAATATCTGCTGCAAAAGAGTTAAAGGAAACCGATTACTTAAAATGCTTGAACCCTTCTTACAGGACCCGGCACAATCCTGTGACAATATTTTTGCAGTAAAGTAGCATTTCTTCGCTGCTCTATCTTGTTGGAGACGCTTCAAACATTTCTATATTTTATTTTAGCGCAAGAATTCACTTTGTCCAGACTATTTTTGAATTTCAGATGCCTGCACAATGGGTAACCGGTTTCTTATAGTTAAGATGACAAATTTTATATTTATAGAAATTTCATTGGCTTTTTGCACCAAAATGCGTTAAAATATAGATAAGCAAAAATAAGATATGATGTTTATCTCTTATAAAACCGTTTTCCTATCTTTGGTTTATATTCGTGAAGTCCAATTCCGTGGATGCAGAAAAGCCCTCCGCGTTGTCAGCTGGGTTTCAGGATGGCATGCAAATTAAAACAGGAGAAATTCAGATGGAGCAAAAAAGCCAAAAAGTGACAATCAATGATATTGCCAGGGCGGCCGGTGTATCGAAAGCAACCGTTTCCCGATATCTCAACGGAAAATACGGCTCTATGTCCTCCTCCACGAAGGAACGTATCGAAAAAACGATAGAACTGTCGCATTACCGCCCTTCTGCTGTGGCACGCAGTTTGAAAACACAGCAAACTCGCATGATTGGCGTTGTTATCTCTGATATCACCAGCCCCTTCTCCTCGTCGCTGATTACAGGCGTGGAGGATGCTCTGCGAAAACGTCATTATATCCCGATCTTCGTCAGCTGTGGAGATTCGCCGCAGCAGGAGCAGGACTACATCCGTTCGCTGCTTGATCATCAGGTAGACGGACTTATCGTCAATACAACATCCGACGCCAACCCCTTTCTGATCAGCCTGGCCTGCACCTATTTCCCGATTGTGCTATGCGACCGTCAGGTCAATGACTACGTTTTTGACATTTCTCTGAGCGATTACCACGCACCGGTGCTTCAGCTGATCCATCATTTGAAAGAACAGGGTTTTTCAAGAATCTGCCTCTTTACACAGGAATACAAGCACAACTCCGCTCGTTCCATGAGGCGCAGTGCCTTTATTGAAGGAAATCGCGATATTTTCGGAGCAAAAAATCCCGACGAGGATATTTATGTCATTAACATCAACCACCCGGAGGAAACCGCGCAAGTACTCCGCGATGTGATCTCCGGCACATCGGACGGCGGAACCCCTGCCGTCATCGGCGTCAACAGTGTAACAATTATGCACACTCTCAGCGTGATGCACTCGATGAATCTTCGCTGCCCATATGATCTGGGTGTTTGCGGGCCTGACGATTGGGGATGGAACCGACAGATGAACTGGTCGGAGCTGATCGGAGACGGAATCACTACCTTTGTCATTCACCCCTATGAAATCGGGAAGGCGGCAGGCGAACTGATTATAGAACGCCTGGAAAATCCGGACGGAGAAAAGAAAATGCGCCTCACCCCGACCGATATTGTCTATCGGAATTCCACTCTGCTCAAAAAAGAGGGCTGACCCGAAATGAGGGAAGTTCCGGCACGCTTCCTCTTCTCGGTAAAATAAAGCTGATTATGATTGACCAAGGAGGACCTGTTCATGAAGAAAATGAACGGCATTGTTCTCGCGGGAGAGCCGATGGCGCTTTTAATGGCAAAATTGGAAGGCCCGCTGGACACTGTCACAGAATATAGCGTTGGCGTTGCTGGAGCAGAATTCAATGTTGCGGTTGGCATGGTTCGCCTGAAACACAAGGTGGCTTATGCCACAAAACTGGGAAATGACCCCTTCGGAAAGTTCATTGTTAACGAGATGAACAAAAACGGAATTTCCACCGAACTCACCACCTTTTCTGAGCAGCGTTCCACCGGGATGATGCTCAAGGGTCTCACCAGCGTCGGAGACCCGCAAATTGCCTATTTCCGAAAGGGGTCCGCCGCCTCTACCCTGTCGCCCGAGGATATTGACCGTCTCAATTTTGACGGTTTTGACGTTCTGCACATGACAGGCATCACAGCCGCGCTGTCCGACTCCGCTCGCGAAGCTACCAGATGTCTGATTAAGCGGGGGCGGGAGCATGGCATGCTGATTTCCTTCGATCCCAATCTTCGTCCGCAGCTATGGCCCAGCCGTAAGGAAATGTATCAATTTATGAACGAGATCGCAACGCAGGTCGATATTTTCTTTCCGGGAATCGGAGAAGGCCGACAGATGGCGGAACTTCCAAATGCCACCGCGGAAGAAATCTGCTCATTCTACCGAAGACTCGGCTGCAAACTTGTTATCACCAAGGATGGCAGCGCGGGGGCCTTTTTCGACTGTGAGCAGGAACGCGGCTGTGTGCCTGGCTTTCGGGTTGACCACATTGTCGATACCGTGGGCGCAGGAGATGGCTTCGCCACCGGCGTGTTAAGCGCCCTGATGGAGGGTCTGACACTGCCCGAAGCGGTGCTGCGCGGCAATGCAATCGGAGCAATCCAAGTGATGAGCCGGGGAGACAACGACGGCCTCCCCACACGTGAGGAATTGGAATATTTTCTGCGCAACAAGATCAAAAAGGAGAGATCAGCATGAAGTCCCTGCGAGAAAAGCTGTTCGGCATCGGGATAATCCCCGTAATTGCGATCAACGACGCCAAAGATGCCGTTCCGCTGGCAAGGGCTCTGGTGCGGGGCGGAATTCCCACAGCGGAGATCACCTTTCGAACCCCGGCTGCGGCGGATGCCATTGCGGCAGTTGCCCGGGATGTCCCTGAAATTCTGCCGGGCGCCGGAACAGTCACCAGCGTGGAAATGGCACAGTGCGCCGCAGAAGCCGGGGCGAAATACCTTGTCTCTCCCGGGCTGAATCCCGAAGTGGTAAAATGGTGCCTGGCAAATAACATCCCGGTGCTGCCCGGCGTTTCCACTCCCACCGAGATAGAAGCCGCTGTCAATCTGGGCCTCGATACCCTCAAATTCTTCCCTGCTGAGGCCAGCGGGGGTACTGCGATGCTCAAGGCTTTCAGCGGCCCTTACCGCGATATTCAGTTTGTACCAACCGGTGGAATCGAGCCCAAAAACCTCAACAGCTACCTTGACCTGCCCAATGTGGTCGCCTGCGGCGGAAGCTGGATGGCGCCCGCAGAATGGATTGACCGGCAGGAGTTCGATGTGGTCAGCAGGGTCTGCGCCGATTCCGTACAGGCAATGCATGGCTTCCATCTGCTGCATATCGGTCTTAACAGCAGCGGCAGAGAGGAAGCCGATGCGCTTGTACACGATTTTGCCGGAATGTTCGGCCTTCCTGTTTTTGACGGAGAGGCATCCGCTTTTGCGGGAACAATGATGGAGGTCATGAAGCGTCCGTTTTTTGGAAAAAAGGGGCATATCGCAGTCGGCTGCAACAACGTAGAACGGGCCATGGCCTATTTTCAGACGCGGGGTCTGAGTTTCCGGAAAGAAGGAATGGCGCGGGACAGGCAAGGGCTGATTGCCGTCTATCTTGAGCACGAAATCGGAGGATTTGCCATTCACCTGCGCCGCAGGCTGTAGCTTTCCTTCCCTTCCGCAGAAAATTTTTAACAGAAAGAGAGATCCTGTATATGCAGCTCAAAGATATTTCCGAACTGTTTTCTTTGATGAAAGAAAAGCTTTATACTCCTGTAGTGGGCGATATTCTCGACGGAATGGGTTACTATCATCAATTTCTCCCACCTGAAATCCGGCCTATGACCAACGATATGAAAATCGCCGGAAAAGCGATGACCGTTCTGATGATCGACGTATTCGGGGAGCAGGCGCAGCCTTTCGGCCGGCTTACCGAATGCCTCGATCAGATTCAGAAAGATGAGGTTTATGTCTGCACCGGCGGCACCAAGCGCTGTGCCTACTGGGGAGAGCTGCTCACCGCAACTGCCAAGGCTCGAGGCGGCGCGGGTGCTGTTTGTGACGGCTATCACCGCGATACCCCCATGGTGCTTGAGCAGAACTGGCCGGTTTTTTCGATGGGTTCTTATGCTCAGGATTCTTCCGTCCGCACCAAGGTAGTGGATTTTCGCTGCACCATCGAAATCGGCCAGGTCACAATTCACAGCGGCGATATCGTGTTTGGTGATGTGGACGGTGTTTTGATCATCCCCAGCGAGGTCGCATCTGAGGTAGTTCAAAAGGCACTGGAAAAGGCGGCAGGCGAAAAAAACATGCGTCGTGCTGTTGAAAACGGCATGACCTGCACACAGGCATTCCAAAAATTTGGTGTTCTGTAAAGCGTTTCCGCATCGTGTATTGGCCGTCGTAAAACAGCGCGAAAAATGCCCCCGGCGTTGCCGGGGGCATTTTATGAGAATCGAAATCGGCCGGTCGGTTTCAGCAAATCCATCAGCCTCTCTGTGATGCGGATATCCAAATATGATTCGGCTGTCCAAAATAGCATGACGCAGCTTTTTCAGCGCGTTTTTTGTATGGCACATCTCATTCTGCCTATGCTTTCAAAGAATTTCGCAGTATTTGGAACAAGGCCTATACTGCCATTCCAATATCGTACACCATGCTTCCCCAACAAAAACCGGTGAAGGAGTCCCGGTATTGTTCGCAAATTCCAACAGTCTCCGCTTGTGTGATCAGAGAAAAGCAGACACTCTTTTTTGAAACCTGTTCACACCTTTTATGTTGAGATGGAAGCAGGGGAGCACCCTTCTGCGGGCGCTCCCCTTTTGCGTTTTTCTCAGAGATCGTTGCGGGCCAAATCCTCCATACTCTCGCGCCGGATAATCTCGCGGACCTGTCCATCCCTCACCATAATGGCAGCGGGACGGGGTACCCGGTTATAATTGGAAGCCATCGAGTAGTTGTAGGCTCCGGTCGCCAAAACGGCGATAATATCATCAACCTTGGGAGACTGAATCGGCATCCCCTCCCCGACCAGATCGCCGCTCTCGCAGCAACGGCCCGCAAGGGTGATGACGCTGTCTTTCGGATCGGCGGCCCGGTTGGCCAGCACCGCTTCGTACTGGGACTGGTAAAGAATATAGCGGGGGTTATCGGTCATGCCGCCATCCACCGAAACATAAGTGCGGATGTTCGGGATCACCTTGACTCCGCCGACAGTGTAAAGGGTAATGCCGGCCGATCCGACAACCGAACGGCCGGGTTCGATGGCGATGAAGGGCGTCTCAAGACCGTATTTGCGGCAGGTCGTATGCACCATCCCGGAAACCTTCTCCATGTAATCCTGATAGGGCACCGGATCGTTTTCCGGAACATACTTGATACCGAAACCGCCGCCAAGGTTCAGTTCGGTGAGAACAAGCCCCGTTTCATCCCTGACGGCCGCCATAAACCCGATCATCACCTCGGCCGCGCACTCAAAGGGGTCAATCTCGAAAATCTGCGAGCCGATATGGCAGTGGATTCCTTTGAGGGCGACCCCCGGATGGGTCAGCGCGTAGCGGACTGCATCAAGCGCCTCTCCGGTTTCCAGCGCGAAGCCAAACTTTGAATCAATCTGTCCGGTGCGGACAAAATTGTGGGTATGTGCATCGATCCCCGGCTTGATCCGCAGCAGAATTGGAACCACCTTATTTTGAGAGATCGCAATGGCTGAAATACGCTCCAGCTCGGTCAGATTATCAACGACGATTCGTCCGACATTGTGCTCAATCGCATAGGTCAGCTCCTCGACCGTCTTGTTGTTGCCATGATAGAAAATTTTCTCGACGGGGAATCCAACCGAAAGCGCAGTATAAAGCTCTCCTCGGGAGACGACGTCGATGCCGCAGCCCTCGCTTTCCACGATGCGGTAAATCTCTTTGCAGGCAAATGCCTTACTCGCATAGGCCACCAGTCCTTTTCCGCCGTAATAGCGGTCGATTGAGCCCTTATACTGCCGCAAAGTTTCGCGAATGGTCCCCTCGTCAAAGACGTAAAGCGGGGTTCCATAGGTACGTGCCAGTTCCACCGTATCGGCCGAGCCGATCGTCAGGTGCCCCGCCTCGTTGACAGAAAGGCAGTCAGATACAAACATTGTCATTCCTCCCGGTTGATCGATTTATTTCCACCGCGTCATCATCTGCGCGGTCGGCTGCAATCGGTGAAAACGCTATTCTCCGCCATTCTTCGGCTCGTCGTCGGGCTGGGAAAGATCCTCGATGATCTCCCGCACCGCATCGACCCCTTCCCCCGTTTCCGAGGAGCACGGAATCATCGTAATCTCCTCTCCGCAGGGAAACTCCTGGGCAAAAGCCGCCAGACGCGCGGTTCTCTGAGTTTTGTTGAGCTTGTCCGCCTTAGTCAGCAGAACCACAAAAGGCATCTCCGTATCAATCAGATAATTGGCCATCGTCAGATCGTCGGAGGAGGGCGGGTGGCGCATATCAACAAGCAGAAAAACGATGCGGATATCCCGGCTCTGTCCGAAATAGCCGCCAATCAGCTCATCCCAGCGCCGCCGCTCCCCTTTTGCCACCTTGGCAAAGCCGTAACCGGGGAGGTCAACAAAGCGAACCTCCCCAGCCCGGTAAAAGTTGATGGTTGCCGTCTTGCCGGGCATCGAGCTGACCCGCGCCAATGAGCGGCGGTTGAAGATTTTATTGAGCAGCGAAGATTTTCCGACATTGGAGCGGCCGGTAAAGACAAACTCGGGACAATCGGAATCGGAAAGCTGCTGGGAAAGGCCGAATGCCTTCTCAAAGACGACCAGATGATAGTTCAAAGCATTTCTCCTTTTTCAGCAGGTCACCGGCCGACGGGGTGTTTCAGCCGCTAACATCGGAAGCATCTGCGCCGCGGCCTTCTGTTCCGGTGCAGGGAGATCCGCAAGGGCAAGCTGAAGCACCTCGTCAATTCCCCTGACCGGCACGAAATGGATCGCTTCCCGGACCGCCGGATCGATCTCCGCAATATCCGGCTCGTTAGCCGCGGGGATAACGACCGTCTGAATCTGGTTGCGGAAGGCCGCCATCGACTTTTCCCGCAGGCCGCCGATCGGCAGAACCCTCCCGCGCAGGGTGATCTCGCCCGTCATAGCGACATTGCTCCGCACCGGGGTGCCGGAGAGGGCGGAAACAAGAGCCGTGCAGATCGTCACACCGGCCGAAGGACCGTCCTTCGGCACCGCGCCTTCCGGAACATGGACATGAATATCCTTATCCTTGTAGAAGGTGGGGCTGATGTGATAGCGCTCGGCATGGGCACGCAGGAAGCTGACCGCGGCATGGGCGGATTCCTTCATCACGTCTCCGAGCGATCCGGTCAGTTCAACCTTGCCGCTGCCGTCAAGCACCGCGACTTCCACCTGCAGCATTTCGCCGCCCACCGAGGTCCACGCAAGGCCGTTGACCACGCCCACCTCATCGGCTTTACCGAGGTCGTCCGGCAGAAATTTACGCGGTCCAAGCAGCATTTCAACCAGTTCCGGAGTGACGGTGATTCTTTTCGCTTCCCCCGCCACAATTTTTTTGGCACATTTGCGGAAAAGCGAAGCAATGGTACGCTCAAGCGTCCGCACACCGGCTTCGCGGGTATATCCGTCGATCACGGTGTAGAGTGCCTCATCCGTAATCCTCGCCTGCCGTCCATCCAGACCGTTTTTGGTTCTCTGCTTGGGGATCAGATGTTCCTTGGCGATATGCAGCTTCTCCTCACGGGTATAGCTCGGCAGCTCGATGACCTCCATCCGGTCGTAGAGCGGCGCCGGGATCTGCTCGGCATTGTTGGCCGTCGCCAGGAAGAGAACCTCCGACAGGTCGAAAGGCAGCTCAAGAAAATGATCGCGGAAGGCGTGGTTCTGCTCGGAATCGAGCACCTCAAGCAGCGCCGAGGAAGGATCTCCCTTATAATCTCCGCCGAGCTTATCGACCTCATCGAGAAGCATCAGCGGGTTGTTGCTCTTGGCACGTCGCATCGCATCAATAATCCTGCCCGGCATCGACCCTATGTAGGTCTTGCGATGGCCGCGGATGTCCGACTCGTCCTTGACGCCGCCGAGCGAGATACGCACATAGTCCCGTCCCGTCGCGCGGGCGATCGAACGTGCAACCGAGGTCTTGCCCACACCGGGCGGGCCGACAAGGCAAAGAATCTGCCCCTTCTGGTCGGGAGCCAGAGCCTGCACCGCGATGGATTCCAGCACCCGCTCCTTGACCTTTTTCATCCCATAGTGATCGTGGTCAAGGATTCGGGAGGCTTCCTTAATATCGGACTTAACGGTGCGGTGGATATTCCATGGAAGCTCAAGACAAACATCGAGGTAACCGCGAATCACCGCAGCCTCCTGCGAGTTGGAAGGCATTTTTGCAAGGCGGTTAACCTCCTTGACCAGCTTTTCCGCCGCCTCTTCCCCAAGGCCCAGCTTTTCGATTCTGTCGAGATATTCCTCCACCTCGGCCTCGGGAGAATCATCGTCCCCAAGCTCCTCCGAAATGACCTTCATCTGCTCACGAAGGTAGTATTCCTTTTGGTTGCGGTCGATCTGGCTCTTGACCTTCTCGTAAATTCCCGCTTCCAGCCGAAGAATCTCATTCTCATTTTCAAAGATCTCCGCAAGAATCTCCAGCCGGCGCAGGACGTTCGATTCCTCGAGCACCTCCTGCTTCTCCTCAACCGGCAGCGGCACATTGCCCGCCACATACTCCGAGAGGAGCAGAGGGTCCTCAGCGACCATCACTCCGAGCACCAGCTCTTTGGGCATCTTCGGCGAGAGGGAGACATATTCTTCAAAAAGATTCTTGACCGTCCGCATCAGTGCGCTGACCAGATCCTGAGAACCGGAGGGAATCCGGCGGGTCGGGTAGGGGCGCACCTCGGCGATGAAGTAGGGATCTTCCTGGGTCACCGACAGGATCTTGGCCCGGGTCAGGCCCTCGGCCATGACCCGCAGCCCCGTCCCCTGCACCCGGATCACCTGTTTGATTTCGGCGATCACGCCGACGCGGTACAGGCCCTCGTCGTGGGGATCATCCTCCTGAATATCGCTCTGGGCGGTCAGAAAGATTTTCCGTCCCTCTTCCAGCGCCTGATTAAGGGCCGCGATCGACTTTTCACGGCCAATATCGAAATGAAGCACCATCTTCGGGAAAAGCACCAGCCCGCGCAGTGCAATGACCGGAAGGGTCTGATTCTGTATCACTGTCCTTTTCTCTCTCAAAGTGGTTACCTCCAATCATTCTAAATTTTATTGGCAGACGGGCAAAATGCATTGGCCCTATGCCCTGGATTCATTATACTAGATAAAAGATGAAGATTTCAAGTGTACATGATTACCAAGATAAAAAGGGATTCTTCCCCGGGATCGACGCCGGCGTCAAATCCGGCATGGAGCCCGGAGAACAATCCCTCCTTGCAGCGAAGTTGGCTCAGGACGCGGGGGTGCTGGTGCGGGAACGGGGCTTGCGCGCCTCCGCAATGGCGCGGGGGCTTTCAGCGGGAAGCCGTTCCGGATCGCGGAGAATCAACGGTTCTCCCGTGCGGTCCACGCAGCCCTTGGTAATCACAATCCGCTCAATCGTATAATCGCTCGGAGCGTCGAACATCAGCTTGGCCAGCGTCTCCTCGAGGATGCCGCGCAGTCCGCGCGCACCGGTCTTGCGCTCAATGGCAAGACGGGCGATTTCCTCCAGAGCCTCCTGCTCGAATTCGAGCGTGATCCGGTCCAATTCAAAGAGGCGCTGGTACTGCTTGATCATCGAATTCTTCGGTTCGAGCAGAATGCGGATCAGCGCCTGCTCATCGAGAGCCGAAAGAGAAGTAATGACCGGCAGGCGCCCGACCAGTTCGGGAATCAGCCCGAAGCGGACAAGATCCTGCGGAATCAGCTCTTTCATCAGCTCGTCGGTCTGCTCGCGGCTGCGCACCGGCGCGCCGAAGCCCATCGATGAGGTGGCAACCCGCTTTTCCACCGTCTTTTCGATTCCATCGAAAGCGCCGCCGCAGATAAAGAGGATATTTGAGGTATCAATCTGAATAAATTCCTGCTGCGGATGCTTTCTGCCCCCCTGAGGCGGGACGTTGGCAACGGTTCCCTCCAAAATTTTCAGCAGGGCCTGCTGCACCCCTTCGCCCGAAACGTCCCGAGTGATGGAAGGATTTTCGCTTTTACGGGCAATCTTATCAATTTCGTCGATATAGATAATGCCGCGCTGCGCTTTCTGTACGTCAAAATCGGCCGCTTGAATCAAGCGCAGCAAAATATTCTCAACGTCCTCGCCGACGTAGCCAGCCTCGGTCAGAGTGGTGGCATCGGCAATGGCAAACGGAACTCCCAGCATCTTGGCGAGGGTCTGTGCCAGCAGTGTCTTGCCGGTGCCGGTGGGACCCAGCAGAAGGACATTGCTCTTCTGCAGCTCCACACCCCCATCTCCGCCCACGCAGAAAATCCGTTTATAATGGTTATAGACGGCGACTGAAAGGGCAATTTTAGCCTCTTGCTGGCCGATCACATACTCGTCAAGCCCGGCTTTGATTTCGGCAGGCTTCAGAAACACAGGCTGCGCCTCGGTCTTCGACGTCTTTTTGCGGCGGACGATCCCGTTTTCCTCCTCGAGGATGCTCACGCAGAGATCGACGCACTCGTTGCAGATGCAGACGCCGGGACCCGCGATCATGCGGCTGACCTGCTCCTGCTGCTTGCCGCAGAAAGAACAGCGCAGCGGCTTGTTATCTTCTCTTGCCATATCCTTCTCCTTCGAAACTGCTGGATGGTAGGAGCCTTACCGGTGAGCGATCACCTTATCGATCAGCCCGTATTTCATGGCTTCGTCGGCGGACATGAAGTTGTCGCGCTCGGTGTCATGTTCGATCACCGAAAGCGGCTGCCCGGTCTGTTCGCTCATCAGGCGGTTGAGGCGGTCCTTAATCTTGAGAATCCACTCTGCATGGATCTTGATATCGGTCGCCTGCCCCTTCGCGCCGCCAAGCGGCTGGTGGATCATGATCTCGGCGTTGGGCAGGGCGATCCGCTTGCCCTTGGCTCCCGATGAGAGCAAAAACGCCCCCATCGAAGCAGCCATACCGATGCAGGTGGTCGAAACGTCGCACTTGACATAGTTCATCGTGTCGTAAATTGCCATGCCTGCGGTCACCGAACCGCCAGGCGAATTGATATAAAGCTGGATATCCTTATCGGGGTCCTGCCCCTCAAGAAAAAGGAGCTGCGCCACCACAAGGCTCGCTGTCGTGTCGTTGACTTCATCGCAGAGCATGATAATGCGGTCGTTGAGCAGGCGGGAAAAGATGTCGTAGGCGCGCTCTCCCCGGTTGGTCTGCTCAATGACGGTTGGTACTAAAGCCATGATTCATACACCTCCTGTGATATGTAGGTGCGGGGCTGAGAAGAGTTATTCGGCAACGGCTTCGGCTTCCTTCTCAGCCTTGGTCTTTCTGGTGCGCCTGGGCTTGGGAGCCTCCTCCCCGGAGGTGTCTTCCTTCTTCTCCTCGGGGAGAGCGGAGGCGCTTTCACGGACGATCTCGAGCGCCTTGCGGCAGGCCACATCCTCAGAGATCTCGGCCGCGCTGATGATGCCGCGAAGCTTCTCAAGCTCGGTGTGGTACTGCTCGGAGAGCTTCTTGTACTCCTCTTCAATCTCTTCCTCGGTGGGGACGATCTTTTCAGCTTCGGCAATCGCTTCCATTGCAAGGCGGGTCTTAACCTGGCTCTCGGCCTGCGGGCGGAAGGTTTCCTTGAACTGCTCCTCGGTCTGACCGCTGTACTGCAGGAAGTCCTTCAGCGAGAGGCCCTGCTGGCTCATCCGCATGGCGAAGTCCTGCATCAGCTCACGAATCCGGTTTTCAATCATGCAGCCGGGCACATCGACCTTCATATTGGCAACGACCTGCTCAAGCAGCTTATTTTCAAAATCGGCTGCGGCCTTCTCCTCGGCGGAGGCGATCATCTTGGCCTTCATATCCTTTTTGAATTCCTCGAGGGTGTCGAACTCGCTGACATCCTTGGCGAACTCGTCGTCAACCTCGGGGAGCTGACGCTCCTTGATGCCGTTGATCTTGACCTTAAAGACAGACGCCTTTCCGGCCAGGGACTTTTCACCATATTCCTCCGGGAAGGTAACGTTGACATCGAACTCCTCGCCGACCGAATGGCCGACAACCTGATCCTCAAATCCCGGGATGAAGCTGCCCGACCCAAGTGTCAGAGGATGGTTCTCGCCCTTGCCGCCTTCAAAGGCGACACCGTCGACAAAGCCCTCAAAATTGATGTCGGCAATGTCTCCGAGCTTCGCAGCACGGTCGGTCACCTCGATGACGCGGGCATACTGATCGCGCAGATGGGCAAACTGATGCTCGATCTGCTCGTCAGTCACTTCAACGGCGGCCTTGACCGCAGAAAGGCCCTTATACTCTCCGAGCTCAGGAATCGGCTTGGTGGTGACAGTCGCCTTAAAGGTAAAGCCTTCGTCATTGACTTCCAGCACCTCGACATCGGCGGAATCAACCGGCTTGATGCCCGCAGCGTCAACGGCCTCGGAATAGGCCTCGGGATAAAGGGCGTTCATCGCGTCCTCATAGAACATCCCCTTGCCGTACATTTTTTCTACCATTGCACGGGGCGCCTTCCCTTTACGGAAGCCGGGGATGGTAATCTTCTTCATGTTCTTGGCGACAGCGGCGTCAACCGCCTTCCGGAACTTCTCACCCTTGACCTCAACGGTGAGTTCGGTGCGGTTGGTCTCCACCTGATTCGACGATACCAAAGACATTTTTATTTCCTCCTGTTTGCAACATTACATCGTGGTATTATAACACAGTTTCTTCATGAATGCCACTCAAATTTTATGAATTTACAGCTCTTTCAAACGAAATTTGAGATGGTCGGCGGAAATCAGTGAAAATTCGATTCCGAGGTATTCCCCTTCGAAAGCCTGCGAGCAGGCCGCTCCATGCAGATGACCATAAAAACAGCGCTTTACACCGTATTCGCGCAGCAGGTCAATCATGCCGCCCGAAATCGAATCGGCAAAAAGCGGAGGATAATGCAGGAAGGCAACCGGCGCAAGCTCCAGCTTCTTCGCAGCCTCCAGCGAGGCGCGAAGACGCCCCTCCTCCCGGGCCGCGACAGTGCGGTCATGGAGGCATTCTTCCTCCAGCATCCACCCGCGTGTCCCGCAGAGGGCAACGCCCTCAGCCGCAACACAACTATTATGGAGAATGGTCAGGCTGGTTAAACCGTTCTGATCAAAAAACTCCTCCATCTTTTTGCGGCTGTTCCACCAGTAATCATGGTTTCCCTTCATCAGGATCTTCCGGCCGGGCAGCGAGTGGAGCAGCTCAAAATCACTCTTGGCTTCCTTAAAATTCATTCCCCAGGAGATGTCCCCCGCGATCACAACGGTATCCTGCACATCAACCCGCGACCTCCAGTCGGAGGTGATACGGCCGACGTAATCCTGCCATCCGGAAAAAATATCCATCGGCTTGTTGCAGCCGGTGGAAAGATGCAGGTCCCCAATTACAAAGATCGCCATGGGATTCTCCTTTCAAGGATTTAGGCCGACTCAAAAAATTTTACCGCGTATTCTCCCCCGGCAAATGCAAATGCTTCATCTGTGAGAGGAGGTGAACGAGATGGAAGAAGCAAGAAACTGCATTTGCTGCAACGTTCAGAACTGTGTCTATAATGACGACTGCCGCTGCACTGCCAAAAAGGTCGATGTCGGCCCGCAATACTGCGCCTGCACCGCCGGATGCAGCGACGAAACAGTTTGCGCCACCTTTCGTCCCAAGGCATAAGAAAGCTTTTTGAATAGAAGCACAGCTCGGTTCAAAACGAAAGGGTCCGCCGCAGAGAAGGTCTGTCAGGCCTGTGCCCGAGACACCCGAAATCTCTGCTTCATGCCCTGCAATACTCCGGATAACAGGCCCCAAAAGTGCGGTAAGGCATGCCCGCAGGCCGCGCAGCTGGAATGCCGAAGCACGGTAAATCACGCCGCGGGCCGCATGGCCGGGTGCAGCAGAGTGGGAAGATCCATTCGGGCCGGTGCGAGGATACGCAGCGGCAAAGACCACTGTCGGGACAGACGCGGGCGTTGCAAAATGCAAAAAATACATTTTGCAACGCTCGCCTTCTTTTCCGCGCAATTCGGGAATTTATTTCTGAGAAGCAAAGAGCTCGATCTCCCGGGGCATCTCCTCCGGAAGGAGCACCTTGGTAAAGCGGATCTTTGCTTTCTCCAAAGCGGCGATATTTTTCGGAATCGGGGCGCCGGTTCCTTGAGAAAGCGCCTTGACCGCGGCGAATTCATCGGCGGGGCGCTCGGCCCCCAGGGCGCCGAGCACGCTGCCCGCAAACTTGAAGGGTGAGGCGGTTGAAAGAATCACCGCCGGAGTATGATCTCCCGTTTCCGCTTTATACTGATCATAAACGCCGAAGGCCACCGAGGTATGCGGATCGATCAGATAGCCGATTTCGTCAAGGGTTTTCTTAATGATGCCGCGGCATATCTCGTCGCCGACCGTGCCGCCCCAGAAATCGGCATCGAGCTGCGCCTTCATTTCCTGGGAAATCGAGTAGCGTCGGTTTTCCTTGAGCTCCTGCATCATGGAAGCAACCTGGAGGTCGTCCTTGCCGCAAAGCTCATAGAGCAGACGCTCAAGGTTCGAGGAAATCAGGATATCCATCGACGGGGACATCGTGGTATAGAAATTGCGGTTGGCATCGTAAACGCCGCTCTTCATAAAGTCGGCCAAAACGTCGTTCTGGTTCGAAGCGCAGATCAGCTTGCCCACCGGCAGGCCCATCCGCTTGGCATAGTAGCCTGCAAGGATGTTGCCGAAGTTTCCAGTCGGAACGACAAAGTTGACCGGGTCGCCAAGCTTGATGCATTCGCAGCCGACAAGATCGGCATAGGCCGAGAAATAGTAGACAATCTGCGGAACCAGACGGCCCCAGTTGATCGAGTTGGCCGACGAAAGAACCGTGCCGCGCTCGGCCAGACGGGCGATCACACCGGGATCGGTGAAGATTTTCTTCACCTCGGTCTGTGCGTTGTCAAAATTCCCCTCGATGGCGTAGACCGCGACGTTCTCCCCGCGCTGGGTCACCATCTGGAGCTGCTGCATCGGGCTGACCCCGTCGTTGGGATAAAAGACAGCGATCTTCACCCCTTCAACGCCGCAGAAGCCCTCCAGCGCGGCCTTGCCGGTATCCCCGGAGGTAGCGACCAGAATCAGGATCTGCTTGCCGTCGAGGGCGCGGCGGGCTGCCGGGACCATCAGATGAGGCAGCAGCTGCAGCGCCATATCCTTGAAGGCGCAGGTCGGGCCATGCCAGAGTTCAAGAACAAAGCGTCCATCCGAAAGGTCGGAAAGGGGGGCGGCCCAGTCCTCCTCAAAGACCCCGTCAGTGTAGGCGGCCGCCGCTGCCTCGGCAAGCTCGCCGGAGGTGAAATCGGTCAGAAAAAGGGAGAGCACCTGTTCGGCGCGGGCAGGATACTCCTTGTCGCAGAGTTCCTTCAGCCACGCCCGGTCGATCTGCGGAATCTCCTTCGGGACGAAAAGCCCGCCCTCCGCCGAAATGCCATGCGCGATGGCAAAGGAAGAGGAAACCGAAAGGGAGCTGTCTCTCGTGCTGGTGTACTGCATTGATGAATTCATCCTTTCGCTGGCAATCGATTAATCAGGCTGCCGGCCGGACCGATCCGGCACAGTGCCTTTTTTATCACATTATGACCTTTCTGTCATGGTCTGGTCAAAGGCGCCCTCCAGGTGCTCCGCGCCCCTCACCCGGAATTCCCGGGCTTTCTCGGTGACGACCTCAACCACATCGAAACGCGGCTGAAGGGCGGTTGGAAAGCGTTGAAGATAACCCTCGGCGGCCAGAATGATCCGGCTTTGCTTCTGCCGTGAAACGGCTGCCGCCGGACGGGAAAGGGAGTCCGCCGCGCGGGTCTTCACCTCGATAAAGGCGAGAATCTCCCCTTTTTGCGCAATCAGGTCGATTTCTCCGTAGCGGGTGTGGAAATTTCGCGAGAGGATGCGATAGCCCTCCCGCTCGAGCAGCCGGGCCGCATACTCCTCGCCCAGCCTTCCCTTCTCACTTCGGTTATTTGACATAGCCGGCATGTGTTTCCCCCTCGCCGAGCAGCGGCTCATACATCATCATCGCGTGGTTGGCGGCAAGAAACTCTTCACCGAGCGGCTTCCCTTCGCGGGTATACACCAGATGGTAAAGCTCATTGTGCCGGCTGTATCCGCCCCACCATTCCCCCTGCATCCTGTGGCCGCGTTCGACTACCTCATAGCGAAAACGAGGCTGTGAGGAACAGCGCCACTCGCCGTGGAGGAAACGCTCTCCGACCCGGAGCCTGAGCTGAAAGGTATCCTGGGTATCGTTGCGGAGCATCAGGTCGCCGTGCGGATAAAAGCAGGTTGCACCGCTGCCGAACGGCTGGGTGCGGCCCGCGTCGGGAAATACATCATAGCCGTGGCGGTGGCGCTCGGTAACGGTCAGCGGGGTATGCAGGGTCATCCAGTAGATCAGGTTGGAGAGCTGGCAAAGTCCCCCTCTGCAGCCGGCGGTCACCTCGCCCGAGCGGAGAATCACCCCGTCAAGGTATCCCTTAGCATAGGTCGGCCTGCCGATCTGCTTCCAGTAGCTGAACGTCTCCCCCGGGTGCAGCAGGATCCCGTCGAGCCGCCCGCAGGCGATCCGCAGGTTCTGCACCTTATTATATTGGTAAATCATCTCCACGTCGCGCAGGCGCCGGAGCAAAGGCGTCTCATGCCGGGCGTAAAGAAACGGCAGAGATTCCGTTTGACGAAAGGCCGCAAAGCGCATTCCCGGGGAAAGACAAAAGAGATATCTTCGAAACGAATAGTAGGCCTGTCCGCAGCAGCGGCGCAGCCGGGAACGCGAAATGGTCCTCAGACCGTCTGGGTCATGCATTCGTCCGCCCCCTTATCTCCTGAAAAAGCATTTTTTTCAGTGTACCACATTGGAGCGGCCGCTTCAACGGAGCGGGACCGGCAGCAGAAATTTTTATGTCCGCAGGCTTGCGGGAAGGTTTTTCAGGAAGCTGCGCCGGTGTTCCGGCGTGAGGCCGAGCCGCAGGATTGCCTCGTAATGGGCGGTCGTGCCATAGCCCTTGTGCTTTGCAAAGCCGTAGCCGGGGTACTGTGCGTCAAGTTCGCAGAGCAGGCGGTCCCGGGTGACCTTGGCAACGATCGAAGCCGCGCTGATGCAGGCGGCCTTGGAATCCCCCTTCACCAGCGTCGTGGTCGGCAGGCCGATCAGCGGATCGCGGTTGCCGTCCACCAGCAGGTAGTCGGGAATTTTGGAAAGCCCTTCAACCGCCCGGCGCATCGCCAGGAATGTGGCCTGCAGAATATTGATCTCATCGATTTCCCGCGCGGAGGCAAGCCCCACCGACCAGCAGACGGCCTCTCCTGTGATGATCTCATAGAGCGTCTCCCGCTTCTTTTCCGAGAGCTTTTTGGAATCATTCAGCCCTTCGATGATCAGGCCCTCCGGCAGAATTACCGCTCCCGCAGCCACCGGTCCCACCAAAGGACCCCGGCCCGCCTCGTCCACCCCGCAGACCAGAGCCAGCCCTTTGCAATGCAGCGCGCTCTCGATCTCGTAAAGCTCCGGCCCCGGCGCGCTCATCGTCTGATCTCCTCGGGAGTCTCGAGCGAAATCCGCCCGATCTTCCCGCCGCGAAACTCGTCAAGCAGCGTGATGGCGGCGCGCAGGGTATCGGCGTCCCCTCCGGGAAGCAGCATCCCCCGCTTTTTTGCCACAAGACAAAGCAGCCCATAGCCGTCAGTGCCCTCCAGTTCGACGGGTTCAAGGCGATA
>Ga0129316_1000104_pt1 | contig 64183 bp, 68 predicted proteins | sample Cm1ome_2_FD_94429 | JGI IMG/M metagenome (GOLD analysis project Ga0129316, IMG submission 94429) | Eastern black-and-white colobus group fecal microbial communities from Wisconsin, USA - Cm1022B metagenome | ecosystem: Host-associated > Mammals > Digestive system > Large intestine > Fecal...
AAAACACCAAAGCATGCGACTCCTTCTACTACAGCGAAGAAAGAATCTATGACGGTTTCCTATCGATGGTAAACAAGCTACGGTTCGGTCAAGAAAACATACTCGGTCAAGTCATAAGCAAACTCGAAACAGCGACTGCCTTATATAAAAAGAACAACCAAACTGCAATGCAGATCAGCGAAAGCATCGCAGAGATCAACGGCAAAATCCTCATGCTCGATCAACTGCGAACCAAAGGCTACCTTGCCCTTGACGTTCACCAGGCACAGGTCGGTGACCTGCAACGGCAACTGAAAGCATTAAAGGAAGAACGACAGTCGGAGTTCGAATCCAAAATTCTCTCTATGCTCGAGCAAGTAAGAAAGCTGAAAGACCTTATAGACGAGATCGAAGAACCCTTGGAAGAATTCGATGAACACCTCTTCCAAGAGATTGTAACCGACATGACCATGAACAAGCACGATGAACTGACCATCACATTCATCGGTGGCTTGAAATTTACCGAACTGATATAGGAGTTGTCAACATGAAGAAAACACGCTTTATCCCATACGGATATACCATACGAGATGGTCGGACGGTTGTGGAACACAACGAAGCCGAAATCATCCGATACATCTTCGATGAGTACATCAAAGGAGCTTCTCTCAAAGACCTTGCAGAAGACCTTACAAGACGGAAAATCCCATACACCGAGAAGTCAGATGTATGGGATAAAGCGAGAATAGCAAGAATCATAGACAACTCCAAATACCTTGGTGACGGCGACTACGATCCCATCATCGATGAAGACACATACGAAGGTGCTGTGTCGGCAAAGACGGCTCGGCAACGAAACACAGTAGAAAGAGAATGCGAAGGGATCGCACTCCTCCGCAACCGAGTCAAATGTGAGAAGTGCGGAAGCCCAATGGTGCGTAGAATCTGCTCCAAGAGAAACATCAAGGAGAGTTGGACTTGCACCAATGACGAATGCGGATACCGACTGCGGATCAGCGATGGCGATCTGCTTCTCAAAATCACCCTGCTCATGAATCGTATCATTGAGAACACCGAGCTGATGATCCCGAAACCGAAGACACGCCCCAAAGACTCGCCAACGGTTGCAGCTCTGCAAAATGAGATTGACATCGAACTTAATCGAGGAAACCCGAGCCAAGAATATGTAGTCAGCAAGGTATGCGATATCGCAAGCCAGCTATATAAAGAAACCCAAGCAAAAAGCATGATCGTAGCTCAAATTGCACGAAAACGAGTCATGCTCATGAAACCACAAGAAACATTCAACTGTGACTACTTCTCGGATCTCATATCCTACATCACCCTTGGCGATTCGGGAAAGGTCACCCTCCACACAAAAGTGGAAGCCGAAATCGCAGAAGGAGAAGAACCAAATGGCAGTAACGAAAATTGAAAAGAAAGTAACACTTATTGATCCGAAAGGCTCTTATGTAGTCGACAAGGACAAGCACAAGCGAGAATGGCAGCCTACTGCCGAGTGTCCACAGACAGTGAAGAACAGTTGCTATCCTACGAAAACCAAAGAGAATACTATACAAACCTTATCTCGGCAAACAAGGAATGGGAATTCGTAGGTCTTTACGCTGATGAGGGCATAACGGGTACTCTCGCCGAGAAACGTCCCGACTTCCAAAGGATGATAAAGGACTGCGTAAGAGGAAAAATCGACTACATCATAACCAAGTCTGTATCCCGATTTGCAAGAAACACAGTGGACTGCCTTCAATATGTCCGTATGCTGAAAGCCAAAGGTATCGGAGTCATATTCGAGGAACAAAAGATAGATACCCTAAGAACGGACAGCGAGCTGTACCTCATCATCTACGCCGGCTTCGCTCAATCCGAGTCGGAGAGTATGAGTAAGAACGTGACTTGGGCATTCCGCAAGAACTTCGAGGAAGGCAAACCCACCTACATGTATAAGAAGCTCCTCGGATATCGCAAAGGAGCAGACGGCAAGCCCGAAATTGTACCCGAAGAAGCAGAGATCGTAGAAAAGATCTTCAACATGTACCTCGCAGGTTCAACTCTCGATCAAATCTCCGAAACCATTATCGCAATGAATCCAACCTTCAAAGACAAGAAATTCAGCTTCACCAAGCCCATGATCAAAGGCATTCTTCAAAACGAGAAATACTGTGGCGACTGCATCCTACAAAAAACGGTCACCCTTGATCCTATCGAGAAGACAAGAAAGCCAAACGAAGGCGAAGCTCCTATGTGGCTCGTAGAGAACGCCCACGATCCTATCGTGAGCAGAGAAACCTTCAACCGAGTCCAAGAGGAAATGTCTCGTAGAAAAACATACTCACCACAGTCAAAGAAAACCGCCCTTACAGCAAGCGGAAAGTATTCAAGATACGCTCTGTCAGATGTCCTTCAATGCGGAGAGTGCGGAACAAGGTACAAGCGAGTAACATGGAACATTCGTGGAAAGAAGAAAATCGTGTGGCGATGTGTAAGCCGACTTGACTACGGCAAGAAGTTCTGCCCCGACTCCATTACGGTCGAAGAACAAGCCTTGCAAAAAACAATCGTAAAGGCACTAAAGAAATTCAACGAAGAAGACGAAGCCACATACCTCATGCTGATGCGATCCACCATAGGCGATGCCATCGGACTCAACGGTGGCTCGGATGAGATCGACCTGCTCCAAAGAAGAATCGATGCTCTGAACCGCAGAATGCTCACCCTCGTAAACGAGAGCGTCCAAGAAGGTGGCGACATCGAAAGCCACGAAGATGAGTTCAAAGATATCTCTAATCAGATCGAAATGCTGAACAAGAGAATCAATGCAATAAGAGAAAGCGAATGTGCAAATGGTGAACTGCAAACCCGACTGAGAGAAATCCAAGAAATCATCGATGAACGAAAAGAAAACCAAGACATCTATGACGATGCCATCGTCAGACAGATGATCGAGTGCATCAAGGTCTTCGGTGACGGCAGACTGCTCATCATCTTCGGCGGTGGATACGAGGTTGAAGAATACCTTGTAAAAGAATAATCAAGGCATAGAAAAGCAGGTCGGACGATTTACATCCGACCTGCTAAAAGGTTTACTTTTTGATTTGTTTGCTGTTGTTTTCTACAAAGGTGAACGGCTCCGGTGGGTTCTGTGTCCATAAAGCCTGGACATCAAGCTGATGACGTGTCAGCGTGGATCTGGCATCGGTCAGTTTGCAGAAATCGCCCTTGAAATTGGAATTGCTTTTACTCTTGGTGATTTCCTTTGGCTCGGAAACATCGGTGCAGCGAACGAGTTCATCCTCCAAGTTCAGAACCTGCGGCAAGTAGACCAGCTTGGATCTCTTGCAGAAATTCTCGATGTACTCAATGTTCTTTCTCAAGTATTTGGTTTCTTCCTTGTCGGTGTCAAACACAAAGACAACCTTGGTGTCAGGCGTGATAGCGAGAAGTCTCGACTTGGGGATATAGTTTTGAACTAAGTTGAGGACAATCACCTTGCCCGGAAGGATCAGTTCCGGCTTCTGTTTGAGAGCATTGATTAACTTCGCTTCGCAGTCGCCTTCAACGAAATACACGCAGTTGTTATTCATTGTCCCACCCCTTTTCAAGCGTATCAAGGAGTGAATCATTGGGCAAGGACGAGAACACATCGTTCTCAACGGCACAACGAATGGAATCGGTGTTTCGCTTTAAGATGTCGGAAGCATAAGTTACGGTAACTTCGCTATTGCCTTCCTCATCCACTACCTTACGAAGAAATGCAAAGGAATGCTTCGGCAGGTTAAGCTCGAGCATATCCGTGTTGTGAGTGGTGAAGATTAACTGCTCGTTTGCGTTCAGATTATCGAGCATCAGACCGAAGATACGCTTCTCAATGTCGGTGTGGATATAGGAGAAGTGTTCATCGCAGTAATAGAAACCACCGACACCGGACAGAATGGATGCCAGGAAGATCGCAATATCGATACCTTCTGCTGTTCCGCTTGAAAGAACCTCACGGTTAAGCAGCTTACCATCTTGAATGATGATCTCTGCACCTTTTCTGCGGATGATATAGGAATCACGCAAGTCCTTGGATACCGAAACATCGGTAAGCGTAGGATCGAGAGTGCCAATAACTGCCTTCAAGGTACGGAGCAAGATAGCCTTGTTCATACCGGCTACATTCAGAGTGGTCTCAATCTCAGGATAAGCAAAACGATACTTCAATGCACCAATGCACTTCTTTAATTGCTTTGCATCTGCATCAATCGCTTCGAGCTTATCAGGAAATCTTTTTGCACACTTCTCATAGGTGTCTCTTTCACCAATAGTAACAGCACCATAGCCAAGAGATACCGTAGATGCATTGTAGTCAATCGTTGCAGTCAGTCTATGGAGAACAAAACCTTCATTGACAAAGTCGATGGAGAAACCACCAACAGAATCCTTTGCAACCATGTCGAGAAGAAGTGCGGTATTACCGGAATTGATGAACTTAAAGATGTTGGACATCGCACGACCAAGGCTCGTCTTACCGGTAGCGTTAGCACCCATCAAAAGAATAGCCTTCTTGTAACGGAAGCTCGGACGATCCTTCAAGTGTTCGTCTTCAATAATAGAGTTAACAATCTTCTTCGGATAAGAGAAATTGATATGGAAATCCGAGAAGCCGAGAATGTTGTTCAAAGTAAGATCTAAAACAATCACAATTAGCCCTCCTTGCTAATTACTTCGTTATTTACGAACTAATTATAGCACAGTCTCAATGAAAATGCAAGTAGTATCACATATATTCTTTCCGAAACTTTTGCAAACTTTCTTCTGCCGTGAAAAAGGAAGGTTGCAAGATGAACATTGCAAAATGGGAAAAACGGCTTGCAAACTTGATTTTGGATTTTTCAAATTTCCGAAATTGCCGAAACCCCTTGAAAACAAAGGACTTTTCAAAAATCCGGTCATAAAAATAAAGCAAGGTTGCAAAACAAAAACCGAGTTTTGCAATCTTGCTTTGTGGTTATGATGAAAGCCTAAAACCAAAAATTACGCTTCTTTTTTTGACTCCGAAACCGCAGAATCCTTTTTATATATGTCCTGGGCGTTAAGTCCGATCAGCATCGCCATGGCAGCTTCAATGCCGTCTTCGTTGAGTTCGCGCAGGATAGAAACAGCCTCTTTTTCGTCCTTGGTTAAATCGAGGTTGACGTTGATCGGGTGCGGATCGTCTGTCAGTCCGAGCAGGTAGTCGGCAGAAACGTCAAGCATTTTTGCGGCACCGGCAACGATGTCTCCTCTCGGCGTATTAGAATTTTTGGCAAAAGCAGAGATGGTTGCCTTGGTGCAACCAATGGCGTCCGCAGCCGTCTGACTGACTGGAGAGATGCCTTTCTGCTGGCAACAGAGTGCGTAACGGTCGTAAAAACTCATAAAAATCCTTTCCACCGCCGTGAAAAGTCAAAAAAATTTCACTTAAACCCCTTGACAAGTCAAACCCGTTTGACTATAATAAGACAGGGAGTTAAAATAATTTGACTTTGGGCAGTCTTGCTTATTGGTAAGGCTTAGATTGTTATATATAAAAATACCCATACTAATTTATAATATCACAAAAGTTAAAGAAATTCAACTCCAAACCGAAAAATACACGAAAAATTTAACTTTAGAATTTGGAGGCCGATCTATGATAGATCAATGGACTGCTGATGTGATTACCAAACTTCGTATGCTTGGTATCTCACAGAAAGAGTTCGCAAAGATATGCGGCTACTCCGAACCGTATATGAGTCAGGTACTGCGTGGACGAAAGAATACAGACCAAGCAAGGCAAACCATTCAAACTGCCCTCGACACACTTACCTGCAAGAAAGCGTAACCATATTCCCGGAGGTACTCCTTATGAGTGAAACGAATAAGGGGATATATGAATACTTCTCCCAAGTCAAGGAACAACCCGTTGACTGGTTGTGGTATCCATACATCCCCTGTGGGAAACTTACCCTTTTGCAAGGTGATCCCGGCGAAGGTAAGTCGACCTTTATGTTGAATATAGCAGCTCTGCTCACAAGAGGAATGGATATGCCGGATGGGTTCAAGATTACTCATCCGCATACTATCGTTTATCAATGTGCAGAAGACAATGTAGCAGATACCATCAAGCCCAGGCTTATGGCTGCCGGAGCAGACTGCGAAAAGGTTGCGTATATCATAGACGATTACGGTGAGCTGACCTTGGAAGATACACGAATTGAAGATACAATTCGGGAAACCAAGGCTCGTCTCCTTATTCTCGATCCTTTACAATCTTTTCTCGTTCAGGACGGCGATATGCATTCGGCAGGTCGCATGAGAATGGTACTCGGTAAACTTGCAGGTATCGCAGCCAAATATAACTGTGCGGTAGTTCTTATCGGACACATGAATAAAGCGGCTGGCGGCAAGAATCTGTACCGAGGACTCGGTAGTATAGATATTGCCGCCATTGCTCGTAGTGTCCTTATGATTGCAAGAGATGAAACTTGTCCCGAGGTCAGATATATGTTTCCCGTCAAGTCAAGTCTTGCACCCGAGGGCTCTGCGATCTCTTTTACCTTTTCAAAGGAATACGGCTTTCGATTTATCGGCCCCTGTGACTATTCTGAACCGGAAAGCCAGGAGTTCTCCGATGTGGAAAGCAAGAAAGATACCGCTTGCAAACTGATCTCTCAAATGCTTCTTGGCAGAGATTTACCAAGCTCGGACATCATAGAGGAATTGCTCGGTCGTGGGATGTCCAAGAGAACGATCTATACAGCAAAAAAGGAACTTTGCATTACATCCTACAAGCACCGAGATATGTGGTATTGGCATCTGCCCGAAGATGTGGCTATGCTGTTTGACCGAGAATGGAAGAAAATGAAATAGCGGTGGATGGCATGAACGAAAACAAACTACAAGTAGCGGGTTATGTGAAACTCGCAAAACTTTGGGAAAGAGCCAAAGATGCAGCGATAGAAAATCAGTACCGATTCTACGGTGAGTTATTCGAAGACAGTGAAGACTTCGAACTTGTGGATGTCTATGTGGATATCACAGGACAGAAGACAATACCAAAACGAAAAGAAATGGTTCGTCTGCTCCGTGACTGTATGGAAGGAAGAATCGATATAATAGCCACACAAACGAAAGCGTATCTTGCGGCAAATGCAGCAGAGTTCTGTTATCTCGTGAAGTTCCTCTTTGACCTTGAAACAAGAATTGACATCATAACCGAAGAAGAAAAATACAAGATTGATACGCTGATAGATAAGGACGGACAACGAGAAGCTCTGTATGCTATGGCAGATCAGTTCGTCTCGATGACAGAGCGAGTATATGCAGACTGGCTTGAAAAACTGCTTCAAAGCATGGACAAACTTGGTCTGATAGATCAGGAAGGTGAAGATTATGGAAAACGAGAATAAAGATATAGCGCAAGCCACTTCTGCTGCCCCTGTGGTTGCGGAAGTGGTTCAAAGGGAATGGCGACCGCAAGATGCGGATAGGTTCGAATACAAGGAAAGTGTACGAAATAGAGTTAGAAACTCACAGGCACATCCCAATGCTATCTTTCGTAAGGCAAAAGAACCACCGAGAATTGACAGCGGTGGTGCAAAGAATGTTGCTGTTTATGCTCGTGTAAGTACGAAAAGTGAGAATCAGGTATCATCCATTGAAAATCAGCAGAAGTATTACAGAAAGAGAATTGATGATAACCCGGACTGGACACTACAGAAGATTTATAGCGATGAAGGCTTTTCAGGGACTTCGGTAAGAAAAAGAGAAGGCTTCTTGCAGATGATTGAAGATGCCAAAAACAAAGAGATGGATCTGATCCTTTGTGCCAGTATCTCTCGTTTCTCCCGTAACCTCAAGGAATGTCTTGAATACATCGAAAAGTTAAGAACGGCATCACCTTCTCATCCTGTCGGCATCTACTTTGAAACCGAGAACATCTACACGCTGGACCCTGCAAGTGATCAGCAGCTTGAAATCCACGCAATGCTTGCAGACTGGGAATCAGCAACAAAGAGCCGACGTATGATACTGTCTTATGACCAAAGAATCATCACCGGTCAATATCCTCTTTCCGACCTTCTTGGATATAAGCACACTCCCGAAGGAGATCTGATTATCCAGGAAGAAGAGGCAAAAACCGTCAAGTTTATCTTTTATGCTTATGTGCTGGGATACAGTTACGGCGAGATCGCTGAAATACTGACAGAAAAAGGACGTCCCACACGAACCGGAAGAACGGAATGGAATGCGCAGATGGTTCGAAACATCACCTTAAACGAGCGCCGTTGGGGCGACTTGGATGTCCGTAAGACCATCGTTATCAGCTACAAGTTAGGTAAGACCAAGAAAAATGAAGGTGAACGAGATTCGGCCTATGTTCCCGGATACCACACCGGTATCGTTTCACCCGATATTGCCAAAGCCTTACGCCTGGTTGCTGTGAGCAATAACCAAAACTCCGGTGTCAGCGATCTTGGAGTTATTACGGAAGGCAGATTCAAAGGATATGTCAGTATCGCCCTTGGATGGAACGGAGTCAACAATGAAACCTTCCATCGCATTTGCCGAAGCGTGTATGACGATGAGGAACTTCATACCATCGAGCGTGAAGCACGAATCCTCGCAGGTGAAGAACACAGCAATATTCTCTCCATGACCTTCACCGGTTACGAAATACCCCTTGGTGTGTATTACTTGAATCAGAAGATGCCCTCTATGACCATTACACCAAGAACGATTAAATTCAATAAAGCAGCTCATAAGAGATTTAATGATTGCGACTATGTGGAAATCCTATACCACCCCATTCTGAAATCCATCATCATCCGTGAGAGCGATAAAGACAACCCCAATGCGGTGAAATGGACAAACGATAACGGAGAACCAATCCCGTCCTTTACTTCTCGCGCCTTTACAGAAGCAATCTATGAGAATTTGGACTGGAAACCGGAACTGTCCTTCCGTTTCCGCTGTGTTACCAAAGAGCGTGACGGTGCAAAGATTATGATTGTTTCTTTGGACGAGCCGCAGGTACTTGTGAATCAAAAAGCAAAAGAGAAACTGAATATCGTGGATGACGGAAGCCCCATACAGTATGTTCAGCACAAAGTGCATGTGGCAGAAGACGATAAGTCTTTCTCTGCTGAAGTTCAGAGATGGCATTCTCGCCGTTTCGGTGTGAGCCTTGCTCTAAAGAAACGCAGAGATGATGCCTTTGCAAAAATCTCCACAAGCGATATTAAACAACCTATGCAAATCGTGGACAATCCTCTCATTGGTAGCATACCGACAAGAGAGGAAATCGCAGAAGAATTAGATCAACTCTTAATGTGTATGTAAAAATTGGAGGTACATAAAAATGTCAGATATCTTGAATCCCAATCAAATCTCAATGGTTACTCCCACCACATCCGAAGAAGGCAAAGGCGAAAGTTACGATACAAGAGAAGCCGAGCTTATCAAGGAACTTGTCAAAACCCGTTTGGAAAAGAACAGTGAACTGGAATTCGAAACCTTTGAAGGCTACGAAATTCCTCCTCGCACACAGTTCTCTATGCTCAACAAACCTGCCGTTAGCGTGAAGTACGGCAAGCTGACCTTTAACATGGCTTGTATCCGTCTGTTTGAAGGTGTCAAACATATCCTAACCCCCATCAACTCTGATAAGAAAAGACTTCTCGTTGTATGTTGCAACGAAGAAGAAAGCGAATCCGTTGAATGGGCAAGACAGCAAGCTAAGGACGGCAAATGGGTTAACAAGGAAATCAGCAGCGTTGAAGTCTGCGAGAAACTTTATAATGCAATGGGATGGGATAAGCGTTGCAGGTACAAGGTACTTGGTAGAGTTGTAAACTCACCCAAGGGACTCATCCTCCGCTTTGATCTGGCAGAAGCTATCATGTTTACCGGTCTTCCCGAAGAATATGTCGATCCAAAGACAGGCGAGCTGAAGAAACGCCATGTCAGTTACTATCCCGACATTTACAAGGGCAGAATCGGTCGTTCCTATAACGACTATATCGCTACACAGCAGCTTGACCTGTTCGAGCCGTTGGAAGGCTTTACCGGAAAGACCTATGAGGATCTTCCGCCCGAAGGTAGCGATGAAACAGCCGATACACAAACCGATGCCACTCCCGTGTATCAGCAGCATACTTTAACAGGAAATGGTGGACAGTATGAATGATAATACTGAAGTAAAAATTGAAGAAACAACCGAAAAGCAATTCAGCATGACTCTCTCCGGCGGCGAAGAAGTAATCAGCCTTGGCAGAGATGTTGTAAGGGGCTTAAATGTCCCGAGCTTTATCAAAATACTTGTAAGCGAAAACTATGACGAAATTGTCTTTACTCCCTGTGCCGAGAAAGAGCATATGTCTTTCAAAGTGCCGGAGAAAGTGTTTACACAGCATTCCGGCATGCGTATGTACAGCAAAGCCTTTGTTCATGATGTGCTTGTCAGAAACGGCTTTGATAAGACCAAGACATACAATTTCAAAGGCAGATATCTCAACGAGCAAAAGAACGCCATAGTATTTCCGCTGACAATCGAAGAAAAGGAATAACGGAGGTAGAAACACTATGGTCTATTACATTGCGGATACGCATTTTGGCCATAAGAATGTTATCCGCTTTGACAACAGACCGTTTGCGGATACCACCCTTATGGATGAAGTCCTTGTTCATAACTGGAATGAGCGTGTCACCGAGGATGATACGGTTTACATTCTCGGTGATGCCTTCTGGAAGAACGAGGAAAACAGCGTAAAGCTCATTCAAAGACTGAATGGACACAAGCACCTCATCAGAGGTAATCACGACCGTGTCCATGGTCGGCTTCGCTTTCACTTTGAAAGCATTGAGCATTACGCAGAAATCAATGACAACGAAAAACTCGTTGTCATGAGCCACTATCCCATCCCGTTTTATAAGTGCCAACACTATGGAGCAGTTATGCTCTACGGACATGTTCATAACACAAGAGAATGGGAACTGATCGAAAAGTGGAAGAAAGAAATGTGGGATATGGAAATCCCATGTCAGATGATTAACGTGGGCTGTATGATGCCCTATATGCGGTATACTCCGAGGACTCTTGAAGAAATCCTCAAAGCAAATCCGGCACCCGAATTCAGAAAGAAAAGAGTTGAAGACGAATGATATATCTGACCGGCGACCTGCACGGCAACCCAACACAGGTGGAACTTTTTTGCAATAAGATGCAGCTCACCGAAAAGGATGTTATCGTCCTTCTCGGTGATGTTGGTGCAAATTATTACACAGGCAAAAGAGATCGGCTTATGAAGCGTATTCTTTCTGTGCAGCCGGTAACCTTCCTCTGCATTCACGGCAACCACGAAATACGGCCTCAAAACATTCCCGACTACCACCCAACTATCTGGAATGGTGGTCGGGTTTTCGTATCTGATGAGTTCCCCAATATCCTCTTTGCCGAAGATGGTGAGGTTTATGACCTTGACGGAAAGAAGGCTCTTGCCATCGGCGGCGCATACAGCGTAGACAAGTTCTATCGCCTTGAGAGAGGTTTTGGATGGTGGGCAGATGAACAACCCTCCGAGGAAACAAAACGCAAGGTAGAAGCCGTAATCGCCCGAGAAAAGGTGGATGTCGTGCTGTCACACACCTGCCCGAAGAAATATATTCCGACAGAAATGTTCTTACCGATGATTGATCAAAGTACGGTGGACAACAGTACCGAAGAATGGCTCGATACCATCGAAGACAAGCTCGATTACTCTGCTTGGTATTGCGGTCATTGGCATACGGATAAACGAATTGACAGGATGCACTTCTTGTTCAAAACATTTGAAAGTCTCGGTGAGTGATATGAAAAAGAACTTCTATGTTCTCTCATTCGAAGAAGATGCAACAGCACCAAACTGCGATAGCAATAAGCCTTATTTTGGAACAATGGATGATCTCTGCTCGTACATCGATATGCATCGGAAAGAAGAATTGAAACCTGGACAAATCAAAGTAGTAGATATAACCTGTTGCCACAAAGGTGTTTCACAAACGCTGTCTGATAAATACTGGATATACAGAACCAGCGATGGAATGTACTATGATCTTCATGCTGACAAAGTTGAAGTAACCCAAGTTGCAGTTAAATATGATGGGTACTACCACAGATGCATGAGAGCGAGATTTACCAATCTATCCGTAGAAACACATTACTCCTCTCAGGAGCATCACCCAATCGATGTGATTATGGGACAGCCTTGCGCCTTTATAACGGACTTTGAGGATAAGAACAATCGGATCATACAGTCTCGCTTCTTTGTCAGCGAGGACAGCTACAACACCCTAAAGGAAGCAAGAGAGCGAATGGCTGAACAATACCTCTCCTTCGACAGCTTGATGGATGATATATTCGGAGAAAACTGACATGGGATACAAGCAAAGCAGAGAACGAAACCGTAGGCTCAAGAAACTGTATGAACAGACTCGGACTTCATATGCCCGTGGTGCTTACTACGATAAGAAAAAGAAGCGGATTATCCGATACCATATGCGGCAGAACTCCAATGTGCCGAGATTTTATCGGAAACAGGCCAACCGAGCCGTCCGCAGAGCCAAGAACGATATCCTAAATCACGGTGGATACCGCAAGCAATACGATTATTGGTGGGAGCTGGATTAACCCTCCCACAGAAGGGACTGCTAATGAGTACCAACTATTACCTTATGACCAATCAAATAAAGTACCGTGGAAAGCTCGGTGAAAATGTTGAACTTATCGATGAACCCTACTTTGGGTACTGTCTGCATCTTTCCAAGGTGTCCTATGGTTGGCTTCCCATATTTGAGTTTCACAAAGGCATTATCGAGAGCGTACAGGATATCAAGAAGCTCTACGATACCGGTGACTTTGAAATCAGGGATGAATATGACGAACTTCTCACTTGGGAAGAATACGTGCAGACCTTTGAAGAACGCTATGCTCGTTTCCGAGCTGGTGACCGAGAGATGCTCACTTCCCACATTGAGAACAAGGAAAATGACATGTTCCCGATTACCTACATAAAAGACAGCGAAGGGTATGAATTTATGGATGCCCGATTCAGTTAGGAGCGAGTGCGATGGCTACAAACTATTACCTAATGACAAAGAAATACGAATACAAGGACAAGCTCGGCTTCAAGTGCGAGTTAATAGACGATCCGTACTTCGGTTACAAGCTGCACCTTATGAAAAATTCCTGTGGATGGTTGTGCTTGTTTGAACAGCACCCAGGCGTTATTGAATGTGTCGCAGACATCAAGAAACTCTACGACACCGGTGATTTTGAAATTATGGATGAATATAAGCGCGTGCTTACTTGGGACGAATATGCGGAGATATTCAAAAGTAAATACGAACTTGACGATCCCGAATGGGCGCAATCCCACTTAACCGCCCCGGACGAGGGTTCAGCAATCAAGGTCAACTATTTCAAAGACAGTGAAGGATACGAGTTTACAGACAGAGCATTTTGTTAGGAGTGATTTGAATGACGATAAACGGATTTTTAGTTCCGACTGAAACTATGAAGCGACTGACACAACAGGAGCTGTGCGATAACTTCGATGCCATCTTGGAAGAAGTGGATCAGGAGAATATCGGATATGTTATCAAGGATAAAGACGGTATGGATAATGTCGTCCTGTGTCCTGCACGTTGGTTTGATTTTATGTATGACCACGACTTTGGATGCATGATTACGGCAGCTTTGCGGTACTCCATTAGTCGACAAAGCTACATGCCCGGTATCGTAGCAAAGTTCATTCGCAACTACATAAATGTACTGGATACGCAGACCATTGTGGTCGCAATCCGAGATATCAACGATGCTTTTGAAAACTACGATATTCCCGAAAAGATGATGTGGATGGAGCTTCGTGATGACCTACAGAAAGCCCTTGACACGATGACAAAACAAGCAAAAGAAAACGGAATAAAGTGAGATGAAACGATGACCTATGTATTATCCGACATCCACGGAAACCTGCGGAGATTTGAGTCGATTATGAGTCAGATCAATCTCCAACCGGATGATACATTATATATCCTTGGAGATGTGGTAGACAGGTTTCACGCTGGAATCAAGATATTAAGACAAATCATGAAAACGCCCAATATGAAAATGCTCATCGGCAATCATGAATATATGATGCTCCGAGCAATTGGGCATTGCACCGATGCTGCAGACGAGCGTGAAAACATGAACTACAAGCAATTTCGTCTGTGGTATCGCAACGGCGGTGAAATCACCCACAACTACCTCAAGCACCTTCGCAAGGAGTTTCGTGCAGAAATATTTGAGTTTCTGCAAACCCTTCCTGCCAATATTGACATTGAGGTAAACGACAGACAATACAAGCTGGTGCATGGCTCTCCCATCGAGAACTATCGCAGGTACTTGCACTATGAATACGAAAACGCCAAAGAATATGCGGTATGGGAACGTTGGAGTATGTTCGATGTCGTACCCGAAGAATACACGCTGATCTTCGGACACACGCCGACCTGCCATTTTCAAAACACACGGCCGTGGAGTATTTGGCACGGAGATAACTGTTACGGCATTGACTGCGGAAGCGGTTATGTGGAAGGTCGCCTTGCCTGCCTGCGCCTTGACGATATGAAAGAGTTTTATTCGGAGAACTGATATGGAGCGATGGTTTACAGAGTGCGGAAAGCAAAAAGCGGTCTGCTACCTGTTTTCATACGAAGAAAGTACCGATCCTGTTTTCCAAGAGAACATCAAGTTGGAATTCAAGAAAATGCGTGAAGACGGATATATGGTTGTAACCTCATCTTCAACCATAAAAGAGAAACCGAAGACGGCAGATATTATTCAGGCGTACAAAAATATTATCGAAACATATGAGGTAATGCACCCACCGGAAATTAAGCTGCCGTATCAGAAACAAGAAACAGCAAAGAAGGAAACGCAGATGAGCCAGGAATACATATTCTTTACGGAAATAGAACACGAAGGACAATGGGTTTGTATCAACAACTATGTAACCCGAATGCATCCCATTGAACATTTGGTGCTGATTCCGACTTATGAATATCACTCAAGAACCCTCTTCCAAAGTGCCTATGATAAGTTGGAAGAAGACGGATCATATCTCAAAGAAGATGCTCTGTCAGAGGAACTAAAGCGAAAGATTTACGACCATATTCGAGATTTTGAGTATGGCATGATCTGCGTGGATTACGAGAAGATCAAGAGCTACCTAAACAGGAAAACAAAAGAACATTGTGCCTTTGCACTTCGAAGTGCAGTCGCCTCCTTTGAAAGTGGAGAGGATGATGACGTTTCCGATTACGTAACGGCGGCACAATACATAGAAATGGATGATGAACTGAAGAAGGCGTATCAATACTACGAGTGGAATGACCGAGATGGTGTCTTTCGCCATTACGATGCTATCAGCAAGACAGTAGAGCAGCAGCTCGAGTATTGGGAAAGGATCAATCCTGTTGCGGAAAAGCCAAATGTGCGCATTTGGATGTTCATCCATTAAGGAGTTGAAACAATGAGCAAAAAACTATCTGCCCCACGGGTAGACCATTACGTCGAGGTTCTTGGGGACTTCAAGTATGGCTATTTTGGCAAAAGTTACAGATATGATGATAAAACCTACGAACTGCTGGATCAGATCTTTGCCATCGTCGAAACCATTGCTCCTACATCGGAGAACGGTGCAAGGGTGTTTTGGCTGAAAGCAGATCGTGGCCCCATAGAGGACTTCGGTGATTATGAAGATATGAAGGCATATGACGAAGTAAAAAATTACGAGGAATATGTGGAGCTTTGGAATGCCTACTATCCCGAGGAAACGAAGTGGTACTACTTTGGAGCGCTTCACGATAAGGATATCGACTATCGAGCCATCTTTATGAAGCATAAACAGATCATCGAGGATGACCGGCGCGAACCGCCCAAGGAAGATGATTATCCCTATGACATTGCCGAGTTCGCTGAATGGATGTTGGAGTCGGTCAAGGAAGTCGTACAGATGGTGCAGAATGGCACATACAACGATTATGTAAACCAAAACCTGCCACATGTACACAGGACAGGTACGATTACCACGGCAAACTACTGGTCTGTATTCCCCGAAAGCTAGGAGAAGTTCTTTGAAAACATTTCTCAAGAAGATGTAGACGAGTTTCTACAACTCATTGCCGAGCAGCCGGAAGATAGCGATGATATCAAAGAGCGCATCCTAACCATGAGTGCAAATGACTTTTATCGTTGTTGCGCTATGGGTTACAAAGCCAATAATTATGGTGTAGAAGAACTGTCGCTCCGTGAGCAATACAAGCGAAAAGCAGACGGACGTGATGAAGGACTTGGCGAAATCGATCCCGACTCGCCCGAAGCATTTCACGATTGGCTCACCGACACACGCCACGGCGGTGGACATCCTTTCGAGGTGGTCGCAGGTGGCAATTCAACGCATATTGACCTCTTCGTCCGAGTGCTGGACGATGGGTATGTATTGAATCTTGCCGGTAATGCTTGGGGTGTTTGTATTGAAACGGTCAAATTCTACCTTGCTCTTAAAAGAGCAGGTCTTGCGGTATATATGTACGATGGACAAGAAATAGCAGCTCGACTCAAGGGAACGGAAAAGATGGGTATTGTGCCGGATGGCGTGATTCCAAAATACTGTCATTCCTATTTCCCCAATGAGAATGTCATAACCTTTATGAACCTTCCCGATGAAAAGATGGTTGAGGTAATCTCCAAGGCGGTATGGCAAGACCTTGATGAGGTAAAAATGCTATGAGTCAAGTGAGCGTATCGAAAGAAACATTCTGCAAGGCGCTACATCTTATCAAAGAACAAGAAGAAATCAACGAGAGGTTTAGCAAAGCTCTCGGCGAGGTTGGAAATGGTCATTTTGTGTTTGGCTCGGGCAACCGATACCTCTCTGCCTTGCTTCTTGTTCTAAAAGAAGCAGTCAATGACAAATACGACTACATTGAGTGGTGGCTCTACGAGGAATCCAAGGACTACACCGTGTGGACAAGCGATGAAAGCAAATCATGGTGTCTTAAAGAGCCGGAAGCCCTATATGATTTTATTTTGACGGAATGTCAGTAAGGAGATCTCGAATATGGAGAACGCAAGAGCGATTTGTTATGCTAACCTAAATTCAAAAAATTCATCTCATGAAGTAACAGATGAAGTAATGGAACAATTTTTCCGAAAATCATATGAGAACGGCAACAATGAAATTATTCAGATAGTAATAGACCGTTGCAACACAGAAATACATTACAGCAAGCGTAAAGGATGGCAACATGTACTGGACATCTGTAAAGATGGTACGATAAACACATTGATTGTCCCTTCTTTCAGAATGGTGGCTCCCCAATATGGGGATCTCATAGATTTGATCAGGGAACTGCAAAAATACTCTGTGAATGTTTGGTTCATATACGAAGAAATATCTACAGAAGGAAAAGATGCTACAACCTTAATCTCGTTTCAAGCAATGGTTGCAATCGGCGATCGCCAACGGCCACTGGTGCGGTGGTAAACGGCCACAGTGCGGTGCGCCAGCGGCCAGCCTGAATTAGCCTTTTTCAGGTGGTTTTGCGGTGACGAACGGCCAGTTTGCGGTCCGGCGGCCACCTGTTCAAAGTGGTTGAAATTGCTCTCATAATAGTGGTATCCGCAACAGCGGAAATACACTATTTCAGGAGGGTAATGTATGTTAGATTACAAAGACATCATTACGAAACACTATGCCTTGGGCATGAGCGGCAGAAAGATCGCCGAATCGCTCAAGGTCAGCAAGTCGGGAGTCAATGACTTCCTGCGGGCATTCCAGGAGTGCCCGGTGCTCAGCTATCCGTTGCCGGAGGGTATTACCAATTACGGTATTGCAGCCCTTGTCTACGGAAAGAGAACAGTCGAGCACAGCCGGGATCTCAGCTACGAGATGCCGGACTACGAAACCGTGGGTAAGGAAATGTCTTCCCGGAAGAACATGACCCTGGTGGTGCTGTGGAACCGCTATTCCAAGCAGTGCCGTGACCGGGGTGTCAAGTTCTACTCCTACCGGCAGTTCTGTGAGAACTACGCCAAGTGGTGCGAGGAGAACAAGGAAACCCTTCACTTCAATGCCGTCATTGGCCAGAAGATGGAGGTGGACTTCGCCGGAAAGACCTTTCAGATGGTGGACCACCTGACCGGTGAGGTCATGACCATCGTGGTTTTTGTAGCGGTGATGCCGTATTCCCAGTACATCTATGCGGAGGGAATGGTCTCCACCAAGGAGCCGCAGTGGATCGCCGTCAACAACAATGCTTTGCAGTATTTTGGCGGTGTTCCGGCCCTCGTGGTCTGCGACAACTGTAAGCAGGCCGTCATTGCCAATAAGGACTGGATCGACCCGGAGCTGAACAGGGACTACGCAGAGTGGGCAGAGTACAACCACACCGTCATTCTTCCTGCCAAAGTAAAGAAGCCTAAATACAAGAGTTCCGTTGAAAATGCCGTGGGCATTCTGGAAAAGGGATTCTTCCATGACATGGAGGAAATGGACTATTTCAGCCTGGAACAGTTCAACCGGGATCTTTGGAAGCATCTGGACGAGCTCAACAGTGCTCCTTTTACCAAGAAACCCCACAGCCGCCGGTATTATTGGGATGAGGAGCGCCGGGAGCTTATGCCGTTGCCGCCGGTCCCTTACGAATACATGGAAAGGCGGACGGCGAAGGTGTCCTCTGACTACCACGTTCGCTTCGACAATGCTTATTACAGCGTAGACCGTGCGTATTTGCACAGAGAGGTGCTTATCCGGGCATCTGCCACTACGGTGAAGATCTTCTCTAAAGAGGGCGAATTTATCTGTGAATGGCCCAGAGCTACCGCTAAGAGCCAGTGGTCTACAGATCCGAACCATCTTCCGGCCAATTTCAAGGAAATGTCCGAATGGAATGGTACTTATTTTACCCGTAAAGCCATGACCATTGGCCCCAACACCGGCGAGGTCATTAAACGCATCCTTGCCAGCCGGAAGCTGGAGGTGCAGACCTACCGTATGTGCCAGGGTGTCCTGGGCTTCACCAAGAAGTATAGCAAGCAGGCTCTGGAAGAGACCTGCCGTCAGGCAGTGGAGTTGGGTAAGCCGAATTACAGCTTTATTAAAAACTCCATCCAGCTCATTGCTGAGGATCTGGGCGTTGCCGGTTACAACACCGCCGTCAACGACGAGCGCAACAAGGGTGCTTTTGTCATGGGTGCTGAATCTATGGATATTGAACGCCTCCTGTCCCGCAGCCAGAGCCTGGCCCAGGGTAAAGGCAAGGGAGGTGGCAAGTGATGCGCACCGGGAAAGAGCTTTTTAACACCTTGCTGGTGGAACTGAATGAAATGGGACTGCCCGGTATGTCTTCCACTTTGGACGAAATGTACCGGTCTCCCAAGTTTCTGGAACTGGATCCGCTGACGGCCATTGCCAACCTTGTACAGCCGGAGTACCAGAAGAAAATGAACAAGCGCATCCAGAGCCGACTGCGCAGCGCACATCTGCGTGGGTGCCCGCAGGAACTCTCCAATTGCGTAGATTCCGGTGAACGGGAATATCTGCCCCGTGGCATTACCGGAACGCTGTCCGCCTTGGACTTCATTGACGCAGGTATGAATGTCTGCATCCTGGGTCCCTCGGACAGCGGAAAATCCTATCTTGCCAAAGCAATTGGCATTGTGGCCTGCAATACCTACAAGGTGGAGTACCACCACTGCGAGACCTTGCTGGAGGAGATGGTAGCGCTCAAGGCTGCAGACTACTCCAAGTACCAGAAGCGTATGAAGAAGACCTGCGGAGCCGCCCTGCTGATCCTGGACGATTTCCTGCTGCACACCATTACGGATGAGCGTGAAGTCAAGGTGCTGTTTGAGATCCTGGAGAAGCGCAGTGAAATTAACCTGAGCACCATTATCTGCTCCCAGCGGGAACCGGCCAGTTGGAGTTCCATGATCCTCAATGACGAGGTCTCCTCCAACGCCATTATGAAGCGTGCCACACGGCACTACACCGTAGTAATTAAACCCCTGAATAACGGCTGATTTACCTGGCCGTTTTTAGACCGCACGGCGGCCGTTGGTCACCGCACCAGCGGCCGTTCGCCGCCGCAGAATGCACAATGGTTGAGGAACAGTATGAAAGATTGCGCTACAACGAAGAAAAACTGCGCAAACAGTTTGAGTCTGTTACAGGATGTCCTGCAGGTCTTCCGAGTGCCAAGACCGTCAAAATAGATGACTTTCTTTATAAAAAAGCAAATAAAGTTGCAAGTATCTTCGGGGATGAGGTTGAAGAAATGATCGAATCCCTTTTGATATTTGCAATCAATCCACAAAACGAAGATAGGCTTGCTCAAATGTTAGGTTTCCGAGAGGAAAGAAAACCAAAAAGAAGAAAAACTCAAAGCAAGGAATCTTCGCAATAAACTTAATTTACTTCTTATACCTAGTAATCTCGGTTTAGAAGCGGAGAACTCGGCATTATGGGAAGCAAACTGCCTTTCATGGTGAGTAGGTTGCCTTATTTCACCCCATAATGTCTTGTGATCGAGTTGTGGAAACTTGCGAAGCCCACGACCGGTAGGAGTTCTGCGGAACTCCTACCACTCTCCGTAATTGTGAAGGACGAGGGATGCCTATGAGAAAAGCAGCACCAATAAATATTGTCGTACATTATCCAAAAACGGAAGAAGGCTGGCGTGAATTAAAGCGGCGTGTTGCAATTGTTCATGCCGATGCCGTTGTTAATTCCATTTCAAAATTGAAATGCTCTAACGCTGAAAAACTACGTTTGTTGAATGCAATAATAGATGATGCCAAAGCTAAATTGGAAAAGGAAAATACGAGTAGCAGAAAGGACTGAGCAAAATGGATGCATCTGAACTACTCAAAGAAAATCTGGAAGAAGGGCGTCCTTGTTCCGTAATCCATTTCGATCCTAAAACCGGCGAAGTAATCGGTAAAGAACATTACAATATGGAAAATATTAGATTCGAGAAGTATCAGATCGAATCATTGGCTCGCGCATTGCTTCCTGCAATTCAGGCATTTTATGCTACAGAGGAAGGACAGCGAATCAAGCAGCAATTAGACCAGGAAAAAGCAGAAAAAGAAGCACTCAAAGGTACTAAAAAGAGGAAAGGAACAAAATAAATGGGAATGTACTACTCGATATATGCGGAAGCTCGAGTTGGAGATAAATGGTACAATATCAGTCCTATGATGAAAGACAAAAACGGCGAATATCGAGCGCAACCCGTAATTTCAGGTCAGTCCTGGTTAAGAGAAGCGGTCGATGAACTGGAAGACCAAAGCTATATGTGCGGTCGCCCCGACAACCTATCCGAAGAAATATGTGCGATTTATCCGCAAGATGATGACGCGGATGCAGGGCTTGGTCTCAAGGACTATACATTCAAACGCTACTACAGCCAATCTATATTCATCGTCAATTACGGCAAGGCTGTAAAGAGCCGCGTAAAAGAAAACAAGCCAACTCGTTACCAGGGCTATGTAAATAAGCATTGCCTGGCCGCATACGAAATTGGCGAAGTTGAGGATATCGCAAATTGGATACACGCAACAGAATATGAAAAGCTCTCTCCTAAAGAGAAAAAGGATTACGCATATTACGAGTGGAACGAATATGCGGATTGGTATGGCGTGTACACCGAGATTGTAAGAAAGGTGGATAGCCTTCTGTCCTTCTTTCAGGAGTGGGCGTCCTTCAACATTAAAGATGCAGATATAGATGAAAAACTGCCTTCTGCCGATTATGTTCGCTTAATTGTTTATCATGGTTGAGGTGTAAAATGGGAACACGATATTTAACTGCCGTAACATTTGGCGATAAGATTGAAATTTCAAGAGTTGGACTTTATGATGGCTCGCCTTCACAAGCCGGAATCGATATTCTGAAAGTTCTTTCTGAACCAAACGGATTAACACTAAATGATTGGCTTTACCGTTGCACGGAAATCTCGGACGAGGAATATGATAAGTTTTTCAATAACGGTGTTTTGAACAGAACAGCACTTTCAGAAGCATGCCCCGACTTTTTCTTCGGTTCTGCTGCGGAACTGTTCCGCACATTAATACACACGGATCGTGATCCGGTCATTCATAACGATTACAATTTCATGTACGACAGTCTTCAATGCGAATGGGCGTATGTTATAGATTTTAAGGAGTGGACATTTGAAGTGTATAAAGGTTTCAATAAGACACCTCTTACTCCGAATGATAGGTTCTACAACAAAGGTTACCACAAAGGAGAGTATTACCCTGTAAGACTTGTAAAAAAATACGATTTGAATAAACTGCCGAAAGAACAAACATTTCAAATGGATTTAGAATGTGATGGAGAGGACAAGTAAAGATGAAAGCATGGATATATGAGATATGTAACAATCACGAAACAGACGAAAAATACATCAAATTCAATTTGAGACATGCATTCCATAAAGGATATGACGTAATTGGAATCTCTCGAATACAATCAAGCCAAGCAATGAAAAGAACAGATAGTGATAACTTTCAAAAAATCTCTGCAACCATCCGAGAAGCAGCGGCAGCAGGAGCAGAAGTTATCATAACTTCTTATTTTGAAGGATACTGCAAGTCCGCATATGAAGAAATGAGAAAAAAACTGTTGTGCGATGAATTGGGCATGAAGTTCGAAACGTCGGTGTCCGAAGTTACTTCGTCTGTAGATCGCTTTGAGCGTCTGTTTTTCAACAATCGTTTTAGAAGTGCGCCTTTGGATAAAATAGATGAATTGTATGACCACTATTACGCTCTGGGACAGCAAAAATTCCTTTCTGTAAGGGACGATATTGAGGCTGATACGAATATGCTCGACAAGGAACGAATTGCCGTATTGAACGAGCTGGCGCAGCAAGAATCAGAAAAGAAAAGCAGAGGATTTGCTGATGGAAGACATATTCCAAAAATGTGTCAGGATAAACAAGATAATGAAAGTGTCCAACAAGCATTAGGGTATCAAACATTATTATGAATAATCCAAAAGTAAAATATGGGGATATCTACTCTGCTAATCATACAGGACATGAAGTCGTGATTTGCAGCCTCTCGGAAGGAGACAACAAGAATTTATTTTACCGAGTGGAAAGGGACGGATACGACTTTACGGTTCGCTTGATAGAGCATCTGCCAAAAGATATGGATTCGACTAAACGAAAAGAAGCGATTAAAGTTTTTTTCAAAGAGATTTATATCTTGGCGAAACCACTTCCTGCACACACATATTTTACTGTGAGAATCCCTTATCCTTTCTGCTCGACAACAGAAGGCGAGTGGAAGGAAATAACAAAAATTATTAATAAGGAGCTTGTATACAAGGATATCCCTGTTGAGATATGGATGACGGAAGTGTCTGAGAAATGTTGAAATAAAGTCGTAAAAAATATATAATAGAGATATATAATGGAGCAAGAAGGTAAAGCCCTATGATTGATAGAAGAACAAAAAATGCGGAAATCTTCCGTGATACAGAAAAACAGTACAAAACTAATCATGCACTGAAAGAAGCAATTCAGGCATCAGTTAAAGATCAGAAGTTTATATCGGAGAAGGACTCTGTTAGTCTGACAACTAAAACTGAAACCAAGAAAGCAAGAGTTGTAGTAAGTGGTAAGCGTTCTCTCGAAGCCGCAGAATTTTATGCCAAACAAGGCAAAAAGGTATGTGTGCTTAACTTCGCGTCTGCTACAAATCCAGGTGGTGGTGTAGTTAACGGCTCGTCTGCTCAGGAAGAATGTATCTGCCGTTGCACAACTCTGTATCCATGCCTAAACATAGATACGATGTGGCAATCATTTTATGCACCACACAGAAAATTAGGCAATCCCTTATATAACGATGATTGTATCTATACACCCAATGTTTGCGTGTTCAAGAGTGATACAAGTTTCCCCGAGTCTTTGCCTCAAGAGGAATGGTGGTCTGTAAATATTCTGACTTGTGCAGCTCCAAATTTGCGTGAACGCCCGAGCAATGCAATGAACCCCTGTGCCGGTAATAAGGCAGCCAAAGTTACACCGGCAGAATTGGAAAAATTGCTGACCTCTCGCATACAGAGAATCTTTGAAATAGCAGCTAATAACGAGAACGATGTGCTGATCTTGGGAGCCTTCGGCTGTGGAGCTTTTAGGAATCCACCGGAAATCGTTGCAAAGGTTTTTTATGAGGTAATGCAAGAATTTCTCTGCTGTTTTGACACCATTGAATATGCTGTTTACCATACAGAGCGAGAGCTTGCTAATTATGAAGCCTTCAAAAAAGTAATTGGCTGAACAATATATTCATCGAAAAGGGTTGACAATATGACCAATTGGACATATAATATGGATATGACCAAACGGTCGCAATTTCTTTTCGTGGGGAATGAATATGGCAATCATAAAATTTAACGATGACTACAAAGAAACCACTACCGAAATAAATGGTAGCACCTTCGAAGTCATTGAACTGGATCATCATATTTTGAAAGCAAGAAGAAATGAGTTAAAGCTGACACAACAGCAAGTAGCTGATGCAGCCGAAATTCAACTTCGCCAATATCAGAGATTGGAAAGTGGTGAGCGCACAATGGCAAGTGCAAGCCTCCGAATCGGTCTCTCAATTTGCTATGTTCTAAAACTTGATCCATACAGATTTTATCCCACAATCATATACCATAACACGGAAAAGAAATGATATCTTTTTTGTAAGCAAGTATAAAACCAAGAAAGCCATCGGAACATAAGTCCGATGACGTGAAAATAATATTCATTTTTTCAAAAAAGTCAGTGAACAAGCGGGTTTTAAGGCGATATCTTTTTTGTAAGGTCAAGCCATTTGAAAAGCACTTAGCATCACGCTGAGTGCTTTTTTTGTTCTTATTTCCGTTTTTCCTAATATACTTATCCAAAAGGATAAAAGGAGAATGAGAATGAAACATAACGGACGGCTGAAGGTAAAATTTGATTTCAGCTTCTTTGCGGTTGTGGCATTTATGATTTTTATCGACACGAGCGGAGCGGCGGTGCTGTCGCTGATTGCCTGCATTCTGCACGAGGGCGGGCATTTGCTCGCTATGGCGGTATGCGGAGCCAATCCCGAAAGGATAACGTTCTACGGAGGAGGAATCGCCCTGTCAAAGTCGGGAATGGAGAGCCTCACGGACGCTAAACGGCTTGTTATCCTGTCTGCAGGGTGCAGTGTAAATCTTATTGTTGCGGCGGCTTGTTTTGCTATGCAGGGAAATGACACGGCGGCGGTTTTCGGTGCAGTGAATCTTATCATCTGCATATTCAACGCTTTGCCTATAGGATATTTTGACGGTGCGGAAGTGCTTGAGCTGCTTCTGACCGGATTTGTATCGCTGAGAACCGCCGAAAAAGTGAAAAAAATTGTCGGAGCGGCTTTAGCATTGATTATAACGGCAGGAGTGATTGTATATTGCGTTATGTGCGGTGAAAGCGTTTCGTTATCGCTGTTTTTTGTGGTGCTTTTTCTGATACAGGCACAGCTTGTTTCGTAGGGCTTGCAATAAAGCCGAGAATGTAGTAAAATATACTGTATAACTATAATTTTCGGAACGGAAGTAGAAAAATGCTGAAGGAAAAATTAGATAAAATTTTATTGAAGGTGCAGAAGCCGTCACGCTATATCGGCGGTGAGGTAAACGCTGTCGTTAAAGATAAAAGCAAGGTAGATATACGCTTTGCTTTCTGCTTTCCCGACACATACGATATAGGAATGTCGCATCTCGGGATAAAGATACTCTATTCCCTCAAGAACAGCGTACCTAATTATTGGTGCGAACGTGTGTTCATGCCACTTCCCGATATGGAAGAACAGATGAGAAAGAACGATATTCCTCTTTACGGTCTGGAAAGCCTTGATCCTATCAAGGATTTTGAGTTTATCGGCTTTACGCTCCAGTATGAGCTTTGCTATACAAATATCCTGTCGATGCTTGACCTTGCAGGTGTGCCTGTTTTTGCTAAAGATAGAAAGGACCTCTTCCCGATAGTAATGGGCGGCGGTCCCTGCGTATGTAATGCTGAGCCGATTGCCGATTTCTTTGATCTGTTCGTACTCGGTGAAGGCGAGGAAGTAAACCTCAAGATGATGCAGCTTGCCGAAAAGTTCAAGAAAAACGGCGGTACGAAGCAGGAATATCTTGAACAGGCGGCACAGATCGAGGGCATCTATGTTCCTTCGCTCTACGATATAAGCTATAACGAGGACGGAACGGTAAAAGCGATAACACCGAAGAACAACGCCCCCGCAAAAGTCAGAAAGCAGATTATAGACGATTTTGACAAGGTATATACCCCCGACAGCTTTGTTGTGCCTTATACTCAGATAGTACACGACAGATCGGTAGTCGAGGTGCTGAGAGGCTGTATCAGAGGCTGCAGATTCTGTCAGGCTGGCTTTATATATCGTCCTTTCAGAGAAAAATCAAAGGAAACTATAGTAAATCAGGTAAAGAGTCTTACGGAAACCACAGGCTATGACGAGGTGTCGCTTTCATCGCTGTCCACAAGCGACTACAGCGATATTGAGGGGCTTTTGAACGATATAACCGAATATACCGATAAGAAAGGTGTCAACCTTTCTCTCCCGTCACTGCGTATAGATAAATTCAGCGACGAGGTCGTAAAGAAGATAAAGAGCGTGAGAAGAAGCGGTCTTACATTTGCTCCCGAGGCAGGCTCACAGCGTCTGCGTGACGTTATAAACAAGAATATCACCGAGGAAGCTATATTCAAAAGCTGTAAGATTGCCTTTGAGGGCGGATACAGCTCGGTCAAGCTGTACTTTATGCTCGGTCTGCCGACAGAAACGCTTGATGATATAAAGGCGATAAAGGAGCTTGCAGACAAGATAATCGACCTTTATTATAATACAGAGGGCAGAAGCAAAAAGGCGATAAGCATCTCGATCTCGCTGTCAACATTTATACCGAAGCCCTTCACGCCCTTTGAATATGAGCCTCAGGCGACAGAAGAACAGATAAACGAAAGACAGAAATATCTGCTTGATATTATAGGCTCAAAGGGCAGAAGACGTATAGATGTCAGCTGGAGTCATTATGATACGACAATACTTGAAGCTGTGCTTGCAAGAGGCGACAGAAAGCTGTCAGCGGTTATCTATGAGGCGTGGAAGAACGGCTGTAAGCTTGACGGCTGGAACGAGTATTTCAAGCCTGATATATGGAATGCGGCATTTGAAAAATTCGGCATCGACAAGGCATTCTACGCAAACCGCAAGCGTGAATATGACGAGATCGCCCCGTGGGAGCATATGGATATGCTGTTTGACCGCAGCTTCCTTGTCAGAGAGAATATCAAGGCTCACGAAGAAAAAACGACCGCAAACTGCCGTGAAAAGTGCGCAGGCTGCGGTATAAACAAATGCTTAGGAAGGGCTTGCTTTAAATATGAATGAGAATAATATCGCTGTCCGCCTGTTCTTTTCAAAGACGGGCAGAGCAAAATATATATCGGCGCTTGACCTTATCACCTGTTTTCAGCGTGCGATAAGACGTACCGACATTCCGATATGGCACACACAGGGCTTCAATCCCCATACTTATGTTAATGTAAATCTTCCGCTCTCGCTCGGCAGCGAAGGCATAAACGAGTCTATGGATATAAAACTCACCGAGCAAACGGATTTCGATGTTGTGCGGGACAAGCTCAATGCGGTTTTACCGCCGGATATAAGAATAATAAGAGCAGCCCTGCCTGTAAAAAAGCATACCGAAATAGAAAAATCGGTCTATTCAGTCGATATTGTCTGTGATTATGACAAGTTCGAAGAATTCATGAAGCTCCCGGCTATCGAAGTGGAGAAGAAGACAAAGAAGGGCATAACAACGCTCGATATTAAACCGTTCACAGAAATCAAGGATTATGAACGAGGACATTTCACACTGATAATGCCGTCCGGCTGTGATTTTACGCTAAATCCGTCCCTTTTCTTTGATGCATTCGAAAAGTACAGCGGAGAGGAAACCGAAAGACTTGATATAGTAAGAACCGGCATACTTTGCAAGGACGGAACACAGTTCGAGTAATTTTACGATTATTGCATCGCCATTTGCGAAAAACATAGTTTAAACCGAAAAAATTCACAAAAAACTATTGCAAATTTCGTACAAAGGTGCTATAATATTAAAGCATTTGAAATCCGCTGAGGGTATAAGTATGCCTTTTGGCATATACTGTCAGCGTGTTTAATGCCGTTAGTGCGAAAAGCACAAAGACATTAAAACGGGTAGTCCGCTGTATTTAACGGCAAAAGTTGCCGTTTTCCGTAGCGTAAACGCACGGAGGATAAGCCGATACAAGAATATCCGAAAACCAGGAGGAAAACATGGACGCATTAAAACTCATTGCACAGGACAGCCTTAAGGCTGAAGCACCTAAGTTCAACGTAGGTGACACAGTTAAGGTACATGTACGCATCGCTGAAGGCGACAAGTTCCGTATCCAGATATTCGAGGGTACAGTTATCGCCAAGAAGCACGGCGGCGTAAGCGAAACTTTCACAGTAAGAAGAGTAGCTCACGGCTGCGGTATCGAAAGAGTATTCCCTCTGCACTCACCTACAGTAGAGAAGGTTGAGATCGTCAGAGAAGGTAAGGTACGCAGAGCTAAGCTCTATTATCTTCGTGACAGAGTTGGTAAGGCAGCTAAGGTTAAGTCCAAGATATAAGACCTTACATTATTTCCTCATCGAATTTTCAAGGCAGTGGCATATTGCCACTGCGTAAATTCGATATTTTATTCTGAAGGGACGCACTATGGAAGAAAAGAACTTGACTGAAAATGAGAATAACGGCACTGCTGACAGCAAGAAGTTTTTTGCCGATATGTTCGACTGGATGTGCAGTATTTTTTCAGCCATTTTGTGCTTTATAATTATATTTGCACTTTTTGCCCGTGTGATAACCGTTGACGGAGAATCAATGGTTCCTACGTTACAGGATCAGCAGAGGCTTATCGTATCCGATATGTTCTACACTCCGCAATACGATGATATTGTCATTCTGTATGCGGATAAGCTGGTGAACGAAGCTTCAGGCGGCTACGGCAAACCGATAGTCAAAAGAGTGATAGGACTCCCCGGCGACAAAATCAGAATCGACTTTGTAAAAGGTGTTGTTTACAGAAACGGAGAACAGCTCCCCGATGACTATACAAACACGCCCACCAATCTTCCGGAGAACTTCCCGAATAATCAGGATGTAACGGTCGAGGACGGAAAGGTATTTGTTCTCGGTGACAACAGGAACGGGTCAAAGGACAGCAGAAGCAATCAGATAGGACAGGTTGATATGCGCTATATAATGGGAAAAGCGTATCTTCGTATCTGGCCGCTGAACGCACTCGGAATGTTATAATCGTATTTTAAACGTATGTAAGCGGAGGTACAATGGCACAGGTATCCAATATACAGTGGTTTCCCGGTCATATGGCCAAAACCAAGCGACAGATAGAGGCTGATTTAAAGCTGGTTGACGCTGTTGCCGAAATAGTAGATTCAAGAATACCCGAATCGAGCCGTAACCCCGTCATCAGCGATATAACAGGTTCTAAGCCGAGAATAATTCTTCTTAATAAATGCGATTATGCCGATGAAAAGGTTACTGCCGAGTGGCAGAAATATTACACGGCTCAGGGCTATAAAGCCATGATATGCGACTGCAGGAGCGGTAAGGGTGTTAAAGCGTTTACGCCAAACGTCAAAAATCTGCTCTCAGACCTTCTTGCTAAGCGTAAGGCGAAAGGCATTGTGGGTCAGTCGCTGAGAGTTATGGTAGTAGGTATACCGAATGTCGGTAAATCTTCTTTTATAAACAGGATCTCGAAGGCGGGAAAGACCAAGGTAGAGGACAGACCCGGTGTTACAAGAGGCGCTCAGTGGGTATCTCTTGATAAGGAGCTTGAACTGCTCGATACTCCCGGAATACTCTGGCCGAAATTCGACGATCAGCAGGTAGCAATAAAGCTTGGCTATACGGGCGCTATCAAGGACGATGTAATGGATGTCTGCGAGCTTGCGGACAGTCTGCTCGGTTACCTGTGGGAAAACTACAAGGGAAACGTTATTACACGTTACAAGCTGGACGAAAACACGGAAAAGCCCGACCTTGAAATGATAGCAAGAAAGCGCGGAATGCTTATTTCGGGCGGCGAGCCTGATATAGAAAGAGCGGTGGCTGCTGTACTCGATGAATTCAGGAGTGGTAAACTTGGCAGAATCTCTCTCGAAAGACCTTAAGACAGGCGAAGAAAAGAAAGATTTATTTCTTTACGATAATGAAATGAGAACGCATTGCGGCGTTATCTGCGGTATTGACGAAGCAGGCAGAGGACCTCTTGCGGGCGATGTCTATGCGGCGGCTGTTATACTTCCCGATGATATGATCATTGACGGGATAAACGACAGCAAAAAGCTGACCGAGAAAAAGCGTGAAGCCCTGTTTGACATTATCCGTGAGAAAGCTGTCAGCTACTGCATAGCTACTGCTTCTGTCGAAGAAATCGACAGTATGAATATACTTAATGCCGCTATGCTTGCTATGAAAAGAGCATACGAGGGCCTTGATGTAAAGCCCGATACCGCACTTATCGACGGCAATAAAACGCCCGGACTTGACATACCTGAAACGGCTGTTGTCAAGGGTGACGCAACAAGCGCATCAATAGCGGCGGCATCAATACTTGCAAAGGTAGCCCGTGACCGTTATATGAAGCAGCTTGCCGAAAAGTATCCTCAGTATATGTTTGAAAAGCATAAAGGCTACGGCACTAAGCTTCATTATGAAATGCTTGATAAATACGGTGCGAGCGATATTCACAGAAAGAGTTTTCTCGTGAAATATTTCAAGGCAAAAAATGCAGGCAAATAACGAAAGAGCCGTAAAGGGTAGGCTCGGTGAAGATTTCACCGCAGATCATCTTATTAAAAACGGCTATGATATTATAACAAGAAATTACCGCAAGCCCTGCGGGGAGATAGATATAGTAGCGTCGAAAGGCGATATACTTGTTTTTGTGGAAGTAAAGACACGCAGATACAGAAGTCTTGTAAGCGGGGTCGAAGCGGTAGGATATAAGAAAAAGGGCAGGATAATAGCAACTGCCGACTGTTTTCTCGCCGAATACGGCGCAGAAAAGCAAATTCGCTATGATATAGCGGAAGTAACGGTTTCGACCGGTGATGCTGTGCGTGTGATTGATTTCAGATATTTCAAGGACGCATTCGACACTACAGGCTATGAAACGCAATTTTAACTCTAAAGAAGGATGTTTGTTATGAACTACAAAAGCACCAGAGATGTCAAGGTAAATGTACCGAGCGCTTATGCTATTTCACAGGGTCTTTCGTCTGACGGCGGACTTTTTGTTCCCGAAAATCTCCCGAAGCTCTCTGAAGAAAAGATAATGTCGCTGTGCGATATGTCGTATGCCGAAAGAGCTTACGAGATATTCAGACTTTTCCTTACAGACTTTACCGATGATGAGATAAAGCACTGCGTAAACGGCGCTTACAACGATAAGAATTTTGCAACCGACAATATCGCTGAGATCTCTCACCTTATCCCCGGTACATACATTCTTGAGTTGTGGCACGGTCCCACCTGTGCATTCAAGGATATGGCACTTCAGATTCTTCCTTATCTGCTCACGACTTCCGCAAAGAAGACAATTGACGGTAAGAAGATTTCTATCCTCGTTGCTACAAGCGGCGATACCGGTAAAGCGGCTCTTGAAGGCTTCAAGGACGTTGACGGCACATCAATAATGGTATTCTATCCTGAGGACGGCGTAAGCAATATGCAGAAGCGCCAGATGACAACTCAGGAGGGAAGCAACGTAAACGTTTGCGCTGTTGTCGGCAACTTTGACGATTGCCAGAGCGGTGTTAAGCAGATATTCACAGACAAGAGCGTTATCGCTCAGCTTGAAAAGGCAAATACTGTATTCTCAAGTGCGAATTCTATAAACTGGGGCAGACTTGCTCCCCAGATAATCTACTACGTTTCATCTTATGTTCAGCTTGTAAAGGACGGCGAACTCAAATACGGCGAAAAGCTGAATGTAGTAGTACCTACAGGTAACTTCGGTAATATACTTGCCGCATATTACGCTAAGCAGATGGGTATTCCGATAGGCAAGCTGATATGCGCTTCAAACGCTAACAACGTACTTACCGACTTTATAAATACAGGTATCTATGACAGAAACAGAAAGTTCTACACGACTGTTTCTCCCTCAATGGATATACTTATTTCGAGCAACCTCGAAAGACTGCTGTATCACCTCACAGGTGAAGACGACAAGCTGATAAACGAGTGGTTCACCGCTCTTAAGAACGACGGCAGATACGAAGTAAACGACAGCGTAAAGGCGGCTATAAAGGAAAACTTCTATGCCGGATGCTGCGACGATGAGCAGACAAAGGGCGCTATCAAGGAAGTATTCGGTGAATACAGCTACCTTATGGACACCCACACTGCCGTTGCTTACAAGGTATACGAGGATTACAAGAAGAAGACGGGCGATAATACAAAGACGCTTATCGCTTCAACTGCCAACCCTTACAAGTTCGGCTTTGCGGTATATGATGCTCTGGGCGGCGAAACCGAGGGCGTTGATGAGTTTGAGCTTATCGGCAAGCTTGAAAAGCTGACAAAGACAACCTGCCCCAAGGCACTTTCCGATACAAAGAACAAGCCTGTAAGATTCACGGGTTCAATAAAGCCCGAAGAAATGGCTGAGGCAGTTCTTGAATTTATAAACAAGTAATTAAGGAGCGTTTATTTGAGAGTATTCACAATGGGAGATCTTCATCTGCCTTTCGGCAGACAAAAGCCGATGGATATTTTCGGTGGCTGGGAGAATTATACCGAGCGCATTGAAAAAAACTGGAACAGTGTTGTCGGAGAAGATGACTGCGTTGTGATACCCGGCGATATAAGCTGGGCAATGTCGATCGAGGAGGCACTTCCGGACTTCGAGTTTATCAGCAGAAGGCTCAGAGGCAGGAAGATAATCTCTAAAGGTAATCACGATTACTGGTGGACGACACTGAAAAAAATGAACGGCTTTTTACAGACAAACGGTTTTGATAATATCAGAATTCTGCATAATAACGCTTTTGAGGAGTGCGGTATAGCAATCTGCGGCACAAGAGGCTGGATAAACGATGACGGCGAACCGCAGGATGAACTTGTGCTTCTCAGAGAGGCAGGCAGAATGGATGCTTCTCTCAAAGCCGCTGTGTCAACAGGTCTTGAGCCTGTGGTATTCATACACTATCCGCCGATATACGGCAATGAGCAGAACGATTACATTCTTGATGTGATGTCAAAATATCCTGTGAAAAGATGCTTTTACGGTCACGTTCACGGTGCTCCGTGCTTTCCGAAGGCTTTTCAGGGCGAAAGGGACGGAATTACATACAGAATGGTATCGGCTGACTATGTTAAATTTACACCTGTACTTGTGCAGGAATAAAATACAATAATACGCATCGCCGTATATAAGGCTATGCAAAAACGGAGGATTTTTCAAATGGAGATCATTTCAAACAACAAGACCGCAACAAATACGGTTGAGGTAGAATTCAAGGCATCAGCCGAAGAATTCGAGCAGGCAGTACAGGCAGCTTATTTAAAGAAGAAAAAGAACATAAATGTTCCCGGCTTCAGAAAGGGTAAGGCACCCCGTAAGATAATCGAGGCTGAGTACGGCGAAGGCGTTTTCTATGAAGATGCTGTTAACGGTATGTACCAGAAGAGCGTTGCGGAAGTTATCGACGAACTTAAGCTTGAAGTTGTTGATATGCCCAACATCGAAGTAACAGAAGTAAGCAAGGAGAACGGTGTTTCTTTCAAGGCTACATTTACAACAAAGCCCGAAGTTGAAATCAAGGACTATAAGGGTATAAAGGTAAACAAGACTGTCAAGACTGTAACTGACGAAGATGTTGCAAACGAACTCAAGAGATATCAGGAGAAGGACGCAAGAATCATCGACGTTACAGACAGACCTCTTCAGAAGGGCGATACAGCAGTATTCGACTTTGAAGGTTTCGTTGACGGCGAAGCGTTTGAAGGCGGCAAGGCTGAGCATTTCTCACTTGAGATCGGCAGCGGTCAGTTTATCCCCGGCTTTGAGGACGGTATGGTAGGTCACAGCATTGACGAAGAATTCGAGATCAATGTTACATTCCCCGAGAACTACAACGCCGAGAACTTAAAGGGCAAGCCCGCAGTATTCAAGTGCAAGATTCACGAAATCAAGGCTAAGGAATACGCTGAGCTTGACGATGAGTTCGCTAAGGACGTAAGCGATTTCGATACACTTGACGAATTCAAGGCTGACATCAGAGCAAAGCTTGAAGAGAGCGCTAAGAATGCCGCTGACGCTAAGCTTGATGCCGATATTACAGACGCTGTTATCGAAAAGCTCGAGGGCGAGATTCCTGATGCTATGATAAACAACCGTGTTGACGACCTTGTTCGTGACTGGGAGTACAGAAACAGATACCAGGGTATCACAGTTGCTGATTACCTCAAGTTCACAAACACAACTATAGAGCAGTTCAAGGAAAACTTCAAGGAGCCCGCTGCAAAGCAGGTTAAGCTCAGACTTGCTCTTGAGAAGATCGCTCAGATCGAAAACGTTGCTGTAACAGATGAGGACGTTGAGAAGGAATACGCTGAGATGGCTGAAAACTACAAGATGGAACTTGACAAGGTCAAGGCTCTTGTTGCCGAAGAAGCTCTCAGAAAAGACCTTGAGGTTGAGAAGGCATTCGACATCGTTCGTGAGAGTGCAGACGTAACCGAAGTTACTGAATAATTAAGTTTTTGCAATCGGGAGCTTTCTGTATCATTATGGAAAGCTCTTTATTGTAAATAAAAACATTTTGAAAGGCAGGAGTTTTATGAGTTTAGTACCAACCGTCATTGAACAGACAGGCAGAGGAGAAAGAGCATACGATATATTCTCCAGACTGCTCAACGACAGAATTATCATGCTTAACGAAGAAGTAAACAATGTTACTGCGGGACTTGTTGTTGCACAGTTACTGTTTCTTGAAGGACAGGATCCCGATAAGGACATCAGCCTTTATATAAACAGCCCCGGCGGTTCTATCTCCGCAGGTATGGCTATATATGACACAATGAACTACATCAAGTGCGATGTATCTACTATCTGCGTAGGTATGGCGGCTTCTATGGGAGCATTCCTGCTTTCAAGCGGCGCAAAGGGCAAGCGTTTCTGCCTGCCGAACTCAGAGGTTATGATTCATCAGCCTCTTATCAGCGGCGGACTCAGCGGTCAGCAGACCGATATTACGATTCACGCAAAGTACCTTGAGAAAACAAGAGAAACACTTGAAAAAATAATGGCAGAGAACTGCGGCAAGAGTTATGAGCAGCTTCATAAGGACTGCGAAAGAGATAATTTCCTTTCGGCTGAAGAGGCTTGCGCTTATGGCCTTGTTGATAAGGTAATTGCAAAAAGATAACCACTTGAAAGGAATTTGACCATGCTTAGATGCAGTTTCTGTGAAAGAACTGAGGATCAGGTTGAAAGAATAATTTACGGTGCGAGCGGCTGTATATGCAATGATTGCATAGTTGCCTCATACCAGATGCTGATGGAGCAGGAAGACAAGTCCTCCGGCAGAAAATCCAAAGGCAAGCAAAAGGACGATAAGCACGAGCTTATAAAACCTACAGAGCTTAAGGAAATACTTGACAAGTATATAATCGGTCAGGATGAGGCAAAGAAAACCATCTGCGTATCGGTGTATAATCATTATAAGAAGAATTTCTTCGGCGATGAGGCAACTGCAGATGAGATAGAACTTCAGAAGAGCAATGTTTTGCTGCTGGGACCTACCGGTGTAGGTAAGACCATGATTGCCCAGACGCTTGCCAATGTGCTGAAGGTGCCTTTCGCAATTGCCGATGCAACAACGCTCACACAGGCAGGATATGTCGGTGAGGATGTTGAGAATGTTCTTCTCAGACTTATACAGGCGGCTGATTATGATATTGAGGCGGCTGAACACGGAATCATATATATCGACGAGATAGATAAGATAACAAGAAAGTCTGAAAACACCTCGATTACCCGTGATGTAAGCGGTGAGGGCGTACAGCAGGCACTGCTCAAGATTATCGAGGGTACAGTGTCAAATGTTCCTCCTCAGGGCGGAAGAAAACATCCCAATCAGGAATTCATACAGATTAACACAAAGAACATCCTGTTTATCTGCGGCGGTGCATTCGAGGGTATAGATAAGCTGATAATGCAGAGAACAAGCTCATCGGCACTCGGTTTCGGCGCAGAGGTAAAGAGCAAGCAGGACAACAAGATAAACGAGGCACTGCATCAGGTAGAGCCTGAGGATCTTGTAAAGTTCGGAATTATCCCCGAGCTTGTCGGCAGACTCCCCGTAATTGCCGTACTTGACGATCTTGACGAGGACGCACTTGTAAAGATACTGTCCGAGCCGAAGAACGCTATCCTGAAGCAGTACAGCTATATGTTCTCGCTTGACGGCATAGAGCTTGAGATTACCGACGATGCAATGCGTGCCATTGCGAAAAAAGCGGCTGAAAGAAAAACAGGCGCAAGAGGTCTGCGTACAGTAGTCGAGGAGGCACTCTCCGATATTATGTTCGATGCTCCGAGCGACGATACCATATCAAAGGTAATCCTCACAGGCGAATGCGTCACCGACGGTAAAGCACCGGAGGTTATCAGAGATCCTTCCGCAAGAAAAAGCAGAAGGAACAGCGAAAAGAAAACCGCAAAGAAAAATCCCGCATAACAAAGGTTGAATTGTTTTCGCTGACTGATAAAAATTTAAAAATTTTTTAAAATAGTATTTACAAACGTTGCTTTGTATGCTATAATAACTTTGTTGTGCATTGCACAAAATCAATTCTTGTCTTGGCTCTGTGGAGAATGCTCGTTATGAGAAACACCGTTTCCCGCCGCTATGACAAAGAAAATATTTTTAAGAGGTGTAACCATGCTTTTAAAGGAAGAAAAGACAGCGGTTATCGAAGCTAACCGCACACACGAGAACGACACAGGTTCTCCCGAAGTACAGATCGCTATTCTCACAAAGAGAATCAACGACTTAACCGAGCACTTAAAGACACACAAGAAGGATCACCACTCACGCCGTGGTCTTCTTAAGATGGTAGGTCATAGACGTAATCTGTTAAACTACCTCGCTAAGAAGGATATCGAACGCTACCGTGCAGTAGTAGCTAAGCTCGGTCTTCGTAAGTAAGAGTTTAAAAAAGGGCAGGGCATTTTTGTTCTGCCCTTTAACCCTTATTTCAGCATTGATTTTTTGACTTAAGGAGAAGCAGTGCAGTCAGCAATAAATTGAACGGAATAATGTTATTCCGCTGAATTTATTGCTAACGCTGTTTCTCTTAAAATAAAACAGGAGGAACAATATGTTCGAGAATTACAAAACATTCAAAACGACATTTGCAGGCCGTGAACTTATGGTCGAAACCGGTAAGGTATGCGGACTTGCAAATGGTTCTTGCTGGGTACACTACGGTGAAACAGTCGTAATGGTAAACGTTACAGCAAGCGCAAAGCCCAGAGAGGGTGTTGACTTTTTCCCTCTTGCAGTTGACTACGAAGAGAAGCTCTACGCAGTAGGTAAAATTCCCGGCGGTTACTTAAAGAGAGAGGGCAGACCCAGCGAAAAGGCTATACTGAACTCCCGTGTAGTTGACCGTCCCATGCGTCCTCTGTTCCCCAAGGATATGAGAAATGACGTTGCTATCGTTATGACGGTTCTCGCAGTAGATCCCGAAACACAGCCTGAGATCATCGCTATGATCGGCGCTTCTATCGCAGTTTCCATTTCAGATATTCCGTGGAACGGTCCTATCGGCGGTATCTCCGTAGGTCTTGTTGACGGTGAGATCGTTCTTATGCCCAACGCAGAGCAGAGAGCAAAGTCAGACCTTCAGCTGACCGTTGCGTCAAGCGAGAAGAAGGTTGTAATGATTGAAGCCGGCGCAAACGAAGTTGACGATGATACAATGCTCAAGGCTATAATGGCAGGTCACGAGGAAATCAACAAGTCAATCATTCCTTTCATCAAGCAGATTCAGGCTGAGATCGGCAAGCCCAAGTTCAGCTTCCCCTCAATGGAGGTTGATCACGATCTGTTCGAAGCTATTCAGAACAAGTACACCGAGCAGGTAAAGTTCGCTCTTGATACAGACGACAAGAATGTCCGTGAGGAGCGTTTACAGCCTATAAAGGATGCTATCCACGCAGAGTTTGACGAGCAGTATCCCGACAAGGCCGCTATGATTGACGAGTGCATCTACAAGTTACAGAAGTTCATCGTAAGACGTTGGCTGTTAGACGAGCAGAAGCGTGTTGACGGCAGAGGTATGGACGAGATGCGTCCTCTTGCCGCTGAAGTAGGACTTCTCCCCAGAGTACACGGTTCAGGTCTGTTTACCCGTGGTCAGACACAGGTTATGACAATCACGACCTTAGGCCCCGTAAGCGACAGTCAGAAGCTCGACGGCATTGACGAAGAAGAAACAAAGCGTTATATGCACCACTATAACTTCCCTGCATACTCTGTAGGCGAAACAAAGGCAAGCAGAGGCCCCGGCAGACGTGAGATAGGTCACGGCGCACTTGCACAGAGAGCGCTCGAACCCGTTATCCCTCCCGTTGAAGAATTCCCCTATGCAATAAGACTTGTATCTGAAGTGCTTTCTTCAAACGGTTCAACATCACAGGCTTCTATCTGTGGTTCTACGCTTTCGCTGATGGACGCAGGCGTTCCGATAAAGGCACCTGTTGCAGGTATTTCCTGCGGTCTTATCACAGAGGGCGACCGTTGGATGACAATGGTAGACATTCAGGGTCTTGAGGATTTCTTCGGTGATATGGACTTCAAGGTAGGCGGTACTCATAAGGGTATCACAGCTATCCAGATGGACCTTAAGATTGACGGTCTTACACCTGAGATCATCAAGGACGCATTTGCAAAGACACACAAGGCAAGAGATTACATCCTTGATGAAATAATGCTCAAGGCAATTCCCGAACCCCGTCCCACTGTAAACAAGTACGCTCCCAAGATGCTCAACTACAAGGTACCTGTTGACAAGATAAGAGAAGTTATCGGTACAGGCGGTAAGGTTATTCAGAAACTCTGCGCAGACTTCGAGGTTAAGATTGACATTGATGAAGAAGGTAATGTATTCATCTGCGGTCAGGATCTTGAAAAGGCTCAGAACTGCATAGCGATGATAAAGGCTATCACATCTCCCCCCGAGGTTGGCGCTATCTACAAGGGCAAGGTTGTTCGTATAATGAACTTCGGTGCGTTTGTTGAGATCGCTCCCGGCAAGGATGGAATGGTACACATTTCAGAGCTTGAAAACAGACGTGTAGAAAAGGTTGAAGATGTTGTTTCGATCGGTGACGAGATAATCGTAAAGGTTCTCGAAATCGACAATCAGGGTAAGATAAGACTTTCAAGAAAGGCTGCTCTTGCCGAAATCGAAGCAAAGAAGAAAAACGGCTGATAAAGCTGAATATTGCAAAAACAGACCTGTGGGAAATTCTCACAGGTCTTTTTATACGCAATTTCGGCTTGCAATGGCACGCTGTTTGTGATATACTTATACTGTATCATTATGTGATAACTGCACACTTTGCCGTATATTTTCCGCTCTTTTGCTAAGAATAAAAGAGAAAAAATCAGCAAAGGAGCAGGGTATGAATAAAGATAATATCACAAATAACGAACAGACCGACGAGGAGAACGAAGAACAGGCGGTAACCTGTCAGGTGTCGGATAACGGCATATTCGCATCGGAAAACGCTAAGCACAATATACATTGCCTTAACGTAATCGGTCAGATAGAGGGACATTATATCCTTCCTCCCCAGAACAAGACCACAAAGTATGAACACATCATGCCTGCACTGGTAGCAATAGAGCAGGATATGAGCATAGATGGTCTGCTTATAATACTCAATACGGTCGGCGGAGATGTAGAGGCAGGGCTCGCAATATCCGAACTTATCGCAGGAATGTCAAAGCCCACAGTGTCGATCGTAGTCGGCGGCGGTCATTCGATCGGCGTACCGCTTGCGGTAAGCGCAAGAAAGAGTTTTATCGTGCCGTCTGCAACAATGACCATCCACCCTGTAAGAATGAACGGACTTCTTCTCGGCATACCGCAGACGCTGTCATATTTTGAGCGTATGCAGGAGAGAATAATAAATTTCGTAAGCAAGAACAGCAGGATAAAGCCGGAGCGCTTCCGTGAGCTTATGATGAAGAAGGATGAGCTTGTAATGGATGTCGGTTCGGTGCTTGACGGCGAAACAGCCGTGAACGAGGGACTTATAGACAGCCTCGGAGGACTGAGCGACGCTGTGCAGTGCCTTTACTCTTTGATAGAACAGCAGAAAACCGATAAGGAAAGCGCAAAACACGGCACAAGAAAAACCGTTTCGAAAAAAAGAACTTCGTCCGCAACAGCAAAGACCGATACAAAAACCGCAGGCAAAGGTAAAGCGACAGCCAGAGTGAGTACGTTCAGAGAATATCATCCGTCGGCGCAAAGAGCGGAAATGAGAGCGAAGCGAGGTGCGGAAAATGTTTCAGACCGTTGTAGATGAATCGGAGGTTTTCCGTAACGCACAGCTTTATGACAATAACTCCTATTATGCGGTTGACGGTTGTGTTTTTTCTTATACCGTCTGCGAAAAGAACAGTGTTTCTGCATCGCACGATTTACGGAGTTATCTGAAATATACACAGATAAAGCCGCTTTAGGCGACAGTCATTACGGGCGTAAGCCCATACATATATATTAAATAAACAATACGAAATAATCCGAAAGGAACAAAAGAAAATGGATTACATAAGCATAATCATTCAGGGCATTATACAGGGACTTACGGAGTTTCTTCCCGTTTCAAGTTCAGGCCATCTGTCTGTTGCCCAGCATTTTATGAATATCGGAGAAAACACCCTTATAACCTCCGTTGTACTGCATTTAGGAACGCTTCTGGCGGTTTTCATAGCATTCTTTCCGACTATATGGGGAATGATAAAGGAATTTTTCCTTACCATAAAGGATATTTTCACAGGTAAATTTTCGTGGAAGAATATGAACGCCAACAGACGTATGATGTTTATGGTCATAATTTCCACCGCTATGCTTGTACCCGTTTACTTCTTCAAAGACTTCTTTACAGGCTTTGAGGGCGACAATGACATTATTTTTGAGGGCTTTGCCTTTATCTTTACCGCAATTCTTCTCTTTATGTCGGATAAGTGCATTAAGGGCAACAAAACAGGCGATAAGATGAAGGTCGCAGATGCCGTTGCAATAGGCGCAATGCAGTGCGTGGCTCTGTTTCCCGGTGTGTCACGTTCAGGCTCTACAACCGCCGCAGGTCTTTTCTGCGGACTTACAAAGGAAACTGCGGTCACATTCTCGTTTATACTCGGTATCCCCGCAATTCTCGGCGGAAGTGTGCTTGAGATCGGCGATGCGTTAAAAAGCAATGTAGATCTTGACTGGGTACAGCTTGGAATAGGCTTTGTCGTATCGGCGGCAGTCGGACTTCTTGCAATAGCTCTTGTAAAGTGGCTTCTTAAAAAGGACAGATTCAAGATTTTCGGATTCTATACGGCAATACTCGGTCTTGCCTGCATAGGCATCGGTGCTTATGAACTGGCGACCGGCTCACACTTCGTTTTGGTTTTCTGACAGTATTTAAATATAATATAATGATTTTGGGAGAAAGGACGTAGAAACATGGCAGCAAAGCGCAATCTGAACAACAGCACCGATGAAGAGAAAGTCGGAACGTCAAAGTCATCGGGCAAAGCACGAAAAAAGGATCAGACTATCGAAGATAAGCAGCGAGAACTGAGTGAACGTTGTAAGACGGACATTGAAAAGGAGCTTAAATCAAAAAGAAGAAGAAGCTCTATAATTCTTTTCGCCATAGGTGTTCTTATGGCGCTGTTTACGATTATAGGCTTTATCGGTAGTCTTAACAGAGCGGAAGGCGACAGCCTCAATCTGCTTGATATGATTTACTCATTCCTCTGCGGTGTGTTCGGCTTTACGGTATTTTTCACAGGTCCTATTCTTATATATGTAGCTGTACTTATTGCAACGGATAAGAGCAGGACAAGCATCCTTACCAAGATATTACAGCTGTCGGGCGGAATAGTGATATTAAGCACAGCTATACAGATATTCTTTGTAGGCAGTGTCGGAGAAGGCACGACCGACTTTTTCGGAGCGGTGGCAAGTCTTTATTCGGACGGAACACGGCTGACAGGCGGCGGTATCATAGGCGGCGTACCTGCGTGGCTTTTGCTTTTGTTCGGCAATGTCGGCGCAATAGTAATGATTATACTGATTGCTTTCGTATTTGTTATGCTTATCAGCAGAAAGTCGCTTATGGACTTTTTAAGCGCTGTAGGAAAACCCGTCAAAAAGGTTGCGGTTACCGCAAAGGAGAAACACGCTCAGCATAAGGAAGAAATGGAAGCATACAGACTTGAGCAGGAACAGCAGAGGCTGCAGGCTGAAAGTGAGCGCAAGGAAAAACTGATAGAACTTGAATCGAACGCTGTCGGAACTCCCGCAACAACGCTTCAGGAAAGACACGATGAGAATATCGAGGAGCAGAAAAAGGACAGCGACAATTTCATAAACGAGATTAACAATTACAACGGCAAGGTATCGCCAAAACCCGAAGAAGCGGTTCAGCAGAGCAATGAGCATCTACCCGAGATTGCTCCTGAGAGCGATGTACATATGTCCTGCGATAAGCTGCCCGACCTGCCCGTAGCCGATAACAACGGCTCTGTGCAAAAGGCACAGAGCATAACTGCAGATAAGCAGGAGGACAGCGAGCCGATACCGGAATATTTTCCGCCCCTGCCTATTTATCCGCCGGAGGAGGTCAATCCCGTTGAGGCTGCTTTAAATTCGTTCATAGAAGAAACAAACTATGAACAAAATTCTTCTGTGCAGAGAGAAGAGCAGTTTGTGAACGATGTGAACGCTCCCGTTGCACCGCCTGCAGAAGCGCCTTTTACCGCAGATAATACCGATTCCGGTATTTCTGACAGCACCCTTGACGGTATTACTGACAGTGCCGCAGAGCAGGAGGACAAGCAGGACGGCGATACAAGCGACAACGATAAACTCTACACAGTGACGCTTAACGAGGAAGATCATCCTCTGCCGCCTACTGCGCTTCTTGATGAGATTATGCCCGGTAAGGCACAGGAGGACATCGACAGAGAGCTTGAAACAAATGCGAACACCATTGTTGAAGCGTTACGCAGCTTCGGCGTTCAGACAAAATGTATCGGTACTTGCAGAGGACCGTCTGTAACAAGATATGAATTACAGCCTGCGGCAGGCGTTAAAATTTCCAAGATAACAGGACTTGCCGATGATATAGCACTTAACCTCGCTTCATCCGGTATCAGAATCGAAGCGCCTATACCCAACAAACCCGCTGTAGGCATCGAAGTGCCGAACAAGATAAGAGATACCGTACCATTCAGACAGCTTATCGAAAGCAGTGATATAGCCGAAAAGAAAAGCAAGCTGGCGGCGGTACTGGGTAAGGATATTTCGGGCGGCATAGTAATAGCCGATATAGCCGAGATGCCTCATCTGCTGATTGCAGGTACGACCGGTTCGGGTAAATCCGTATGTGTGAACTCGATAATTATGTCGATACTTTTCAGAAGCAAGCCCGAAGACGTAAAGTTTATAATGATTGACCCTAAGGCCGTTGAATTTATGGCATATAACGGCATACCTCACCTGCTTATCCCTGTTGTGACAGATCCTAAAAAGGCGGCAGGCGCTCTGAACTGGGCGGTAGGCGAAATGCTGAAGCGATACAGTATGTTCTCTGAGTACAATGTCCGCAATATACATGGCTATAACGCTCTTGCGGCTAAGGATCCGGAGATGGATAAAATGAGCCAGACGGTGATTTTTATAGATGAGCTTGCCGATCTTATTATGGCATCTAAGAACGAGGTCGAGGACAGTATATGCCGTCTTGCGCAGATGGCAAGAGCCGCAGGTATGCACCTTGTCATAGCTACACAGCGACCGACCGTAGATGTCGTTACCGGTCTTATAAAGGCGAATATCCCAAGCCGTATTGCATTAAAGGTAAGTTCGGGTACGGACAGCCGTGTAATTATGGATGAGCAGGGAGCGGAGAAACTGCTCGGCAAGGGCGATATGCTCTTCAAGTCTGTTTCTATGCCGAAGCCTATCCGTGTACAAGGCTGTTGGATCTCCGATAAGGAAGTTGAACGTGTTGTGGATTTCCTGAAGAATAAATTCGAGCTTGATTATGACGATGATGTTATGAAAGAGGTCGAGCGACAGGCAGAGCTTGTCAAGGGCAACGATAAATCCTCTGACAGCGTCGGCTTTGAAAGCGGAGATATTGATGTCAGCGACGATAAGCTGGAGGACGCTATCCGTATCGTAGTTGAAAACGGACAGGCAAGCGTAAGTACGCTTCAGCGAAAGCTAAAACTCGGCTTCGGCAGAGCCGCAAGACTTGTCGATGTAATGGAAGAAATGGGCATCGTAGGACCGTCACAGGGAAGTAAGCCAAGAGAGGTGCTTATGACTAAGGAGCAGTACTACGAGCGTCAGATGAATAAACAACAATAAAGGAAAGTGAAATAAATGCCTTTTTTACCTATATCAAAACAGGATATGAAAGACAGAGGGATAGATCAGCTTGATTTCATCTGCGTCACGGGCGATGCCTATGTTGATCATCCGTCATTTGGTATAGCTATTATATCCCGTATGCTTGAAAGCTGCGGCTGTAATGTCGGAATAATCGCTCAGCCCGTAACCGATGAGGATTTCAAAAAACTCGGTGAGCCGAAATACTGTTTTCTTGTAACGGGCGGAAATATAGACAGTATGGTGTCGAATTATACCGTATTCAAGAAAAAACGTTGGGACGATGCCTATTCCGAGGGCGGAAAGGGCGGAAAACGTCCCGACAGAGCGGTAACGGTATATTGTAAAACGCTTACAAGATTGTTCCCCGATAAAGAAATAGCGATAGGCGGACTTGAGGCAAGCCTGCGCAGATTTGCCCATTACGATTACTGGGCGGACAAGGTAATGCCGTCAATACTGGTTGACAGCGGAGCAAAGCTATTGATGTACGGAATGGGCGAGCTTACCATAGTACAGCTTTACAGAGAGCTTGCCGAGGGTAAAAAGCTGTCGGAGATACACGACATAAGAGGCACCTGCTATCTTACCGAGCCTAAGAATACCCCTCTCGGTGCGGTACAGTGCGACAGCTTCGAGATAGTCAGCGAGAATAAGAAAGCATACGCAAAATCCTGCCGTCAGCAGTATGACGAGCAGGACGAGGTTTACGGCAAAACTATGGTACAGCGTCACGGAAATATGATGCTTGTACAGAATCCTCCGCAGAGAAGCCTTACCCAGAGTGAATTTGACAAGGCATATGAGCTGCCTTATATGAAAGCGTATCACCCTTGCTACGAAAAAGGCGGCGGAGTTCCGGGAATAAAGGAAGTAGAGTTTTCCATAACTCATAACAGAGGCTGTTTCGGTTATTGTAATTTCTGTTCGATAGCCTTGCATCAGGGCAGAAGAATACAGACAAGAAGCGAGGAATCGGTTATAAACGAGGCAATAGACCTTACGAAAAAACCGGGCTTCAAGGGATATATCCACGATGTCGGCGGTCCTACCGCAAACTTCCGCAGGACCTCCTGCGACAAGCAGGAAAAAGCGGGACTTTGCAAGGGCAAAAAGTGCCTTGCTCCTGAGCCTTGCCCTGCACTGAAGGTAGACCACAGCGAGTATCTTGAGATGCTCAGAAAGATACGTTCCATAAAAAATGTCAAGCGTGTATTTATCCGTTCGGGTATAAGATACGACTATATGATGAAGGATAAGAACGATGAGTTTTTCAAGGAGCTTGTAGAGCATCACGTCAGCGGACAGCTTAAGGTTGCCCCCGAACACGCAAGCAACAAGGTGCTTGACCTTATGGGCAAGCCTCACATCGAGGTATACGAGGACTTTGAAAAGAAGTTCTACAAGTACACCAAGGAATGCGGTAAGGAACAGTATCTGGTGCCGTATCTTATGTCATCGCATCCCGGCTGTACCATTAAAGAGGCGGTCGCGCTTGCAGTGTTCCTCAAAAAGCATAACATAAGACCCGAGCAGGTGCAGGACTTCTATCCCACACCCGGAACAATATCGACAGCTATGTATTATACAGGGCTTGACCCTTATACTATGCAGGAGGTCTATATCCCCCGTGACCCGAAGGAAAAAGAGATGCAAAGAGCGCTCCTGCAGTATTACAAAAAAGAGAATAAGCAGATAGTTGCAAAGGCTCTCATAAGGGCAGGCAGACGTGACCTTATCGGATACGGTAAGGAATGTCTTATCACCCCCGACGGATTAGCTTTGCAGCAGGACAGAAAAGGAGCGGTGAAAAATGGCAAGAACTCCTCTTCAAAAGCAAAGACGTATCAACGACAGGGCAATAAGAGCGGCGGCAGGAATAAAATGCAGAAGAAAAAGCACTAACGTGCTGATTGCGTTAGCTGTGATAATCGCTTGTGCTTGTATTTTTATGACCCTGAACGAATATGTGTTCAATATCGAGCATCTTCCGTGCTGGAGCAGTATATTCGGCGGCAAAAACAGCATAAGCGCCGAAATCTTTCATCATCACAGCCTGTACTTGAAATAGGAGAACACTATGCTTATTGTTGACAGATTTGAAGAAGATAAAGCGGTAGTTTTTGATGACGAAAAGCAGATCATATTAGACAGAGATAAGCTTTCTCCCTTGGTTAGAGAGGGCGATGCGGTCATCCTTTCGGATAGCGGTATATATGTTCCCGATAAAGCGAAAACGGAGCAGATAAGAAACGATAATCTCAGCCTTCTGCAAAAATTACTGAATAAATGACTAAGACCCTGCGGCATATTTACCGCAGGGTCATTTTCGTTAACGGCTTGTATGGACTTCCGTATAACCGCCGCTTGTACCGAGCCTTAACAACTGCCCGTTATCAAGCGTCAGCTTTGCGTTTGCACTTTCGCCGTCAAGCTGTTTTCGCACAGCCGAAATAAATTCATCGGTGCTCTGCGACTTGCAGAAAACTTTCAGAAGATTTTCAAGCGCAAGGATGTCGTTTTCGCTTTCTATGAACATTTCAGCTTCGGATTTGTCGATATTTCCGCTTTTGTCATATACGATTCGAAGCTTTGATGTACGGCTGTTGTCGGCTGTGGATTTAGTGTAAAGATATACGATGTTGCTGATTTCCTGCATTGTATAGCCGTTTTCGGTGAGTATCTTTTCAACTGTAGCGTTGCTTTGGGAGATATTGCCGTTTACCTCGTCATTTTTGCTGTAACCTATACACAAGTCGGTTATTTCCAGTGCCAGAAAGATTGCAAATACTAAAACCGCTCTTTTGATAACCCTGCTTGCAACGGATTTCTTTACCGTATTTTCGGCAATGCGTAAATCAGGCATACTGTCGTAGATTTTCAGTATTTTTATTGTTCTGCCGTTACTGCTGTATTTGAGATAACGCTTTGTTTCGCCTGTCAGAACAGCGTTTTCGTAAATCGTCTTTTTATATCTGCCGGTATCAAAATTAGCTCTTACAAATTCAAAATCCGTGTTTGCGGTGATTTTCGAGATAAGACCGCCTCTTGCGGCAAGAGTGCCTTTGATTATTGTATTGCCGTCAAACTTATATGACGTTGTAAGAACTGAGGCGAATCTCAGCAGACTGATAAAGAATACGATAATCGCCACCAAAAAGAACATCATAAGAACAATTACCATATTATCCTGCAAAAAGGTGCTTATTATTTTAAGTACAGAAGCGCCGCACAGACCGATAACAGTAACGCCTATGCCGACAGTGAACATAGAAATAAGGCTCACTACCCACCAAAGCATCGCACCGAATGCGTGAGTGTACTTCTCTGTTTCAAAAGACGGGTTTGAGTATATCATAAGCTTCTCCGTTTCATATTTATTCCTTATTAAAGTATAACAGCTTTTTCTGATGCTGTCAATCTAAGCAACCGGCTTGTTCAAAATTTTCCGATGCCGTTCAAAGCTCTTTACAAGTGCTTGAAATAGGTGTAAAATAGTATCATGATATGAAAGGAGCAGCATTATGAAAAAGTGCTTAATTGTAGTGGACTATCAGAATGATTTTGTAAGCGGTTCGCTCGGCTTTGAAAAGGCAAAGACGCTTGAACTCGGAATCGCCAACAAAATAAATTCCTATCATGTAAACGGCGATGATGTCATATTTACTCTTGACACTCATTATGACGATTATATGGATAGCTATGAGGGAAAACATCTGCCCGTACCTCACTGTATAGAGAATACGGAGGGATATAAGCTGTACGGCAGTGTTGCCGACTGCGTTTCCGGCGAAGATATAGTATTCAGGAAAACCGCCTTCGGCTCGGACGCTCTGTATGAGTATCTTAAAACCGCCTGCTACGGCTCTGTCGAGCTTGTGGGCGTGGTAACAAATATCTGCGTTGTTGCCAATGCCGTACTCGCAAAGACGGCTTTACCCGATGCGGATATAATAGTAGACAGCACGCTCACAGCGTCAAATGACGAGCGGCTTCACAATGCCGCCCTTGATACTATGGAAGGTATGCAGATAATAATAAAATAAAGGAGCAGACTAATGAACAAGGATAATTTCACAATGCTGTGCGATTTCTATGAGCTTACTATGGCGAACGGCTATTTTAAAAACGGCTTCTATAAGCGCACGACATATTTTGATGTATTTTTCAGAAACGTTCCCGACAACGGCGGATTTGCGATTGCGGCAGGACTTGACCAGATAATCGAATATATAAAAGAACTTCATTTTTCTGCCGAGGATATAGAATTTCTGCGCAGTAAGAAGATTTTCGATGAAGAATTTCTCGAATATCTTAAAGACCTCAGATTTACCGGCGATATTTACGCCGTACCTGAGGGTACGCCTGTTTTCCCGCACGAGCCTGTCCTTACCGTAAAGGCACCGGCTATCGAGGCACAGCTTATAGAAACCTATATCCTGCTTGCGATAAATCACCAGTCGCTTATTGCCACAAAAGCGAACAGAATAGTCAGAGCGGCAAACGGCAGAACAGTGCTTGAATTCGGCTCAAGAAGAGCGCAGGGAGCAGACGGTGCCGTGATAGGTGCAAGAGCGGCTTATATAGGCGGCTGTGCAGGTACTGCTTGTACGCTGACCGATTTCAAGTATGGTGTTCCCGCAGGCGGCACTATGGCACATTCGTGGGTACAGATGTTCGATACCGAGTATGACGCATTCAGGACTTACTGCGAAATATATCCCGATAATGCCGTACTGCTTGTTGACACTTACAATACACTGAAAAGCGGTGTTCCGAATGCTATAAAGGCATTTAAAGAAGTGCTAGTGCCTAAGGGTATCACAAATTTCGGCATAAGGCTTGATTCGGGCGATATATCATATCTGTCCAAGAAAGCAAGAAAGATGCTTGATGAGGCAGGACTTCAGTGCTGTAAGATAGTTGCGTCAAATTCGCTTGATGAATATCTTATCCGTGATCTGATGATGCAGGAGGCTAAGATAGATACCTTCGGAGTAGGAGAAAGGCTCATCACCGCAAAGAGCGCACCCGTATTCGGAGGTGTTTATAAGCTGGCGGCTGTGGAGGATGAACAGGGTAACATCGTCCCCAAAATTAAGATAAGCGAAAACACCGCAAAGATAACCAATCCCCATTACAAGAAGCTGTACCGTTTCTATGACAATGAAAGCGGCAAGGCACTTGCAGACGAGCTTTGTGTATACGATGAAACAATTGACAGCACAAAGCCTCACACTATTTTCGATCCCGATGCAATATGGAAGACAAAGACGCTGACCGATTACTCGGTAAAAGAACTGCACGTTACGGTATTCAAAAACGGCGAGCTTGTATATAAACAGCCGTCGCTGTTTGAAATAAAGCGCTATTGCGCCGAGCAGACAGAAACTTTATGGGACGAGGTCAAGCGTTTCGAAAATCCGCATACTTACTATGTGGATTTGTCAAAGAAGCTGTGGGATATAAAAACCGCATTACTTGAAAAGTCAAAGGACGGAAAGAATTTACAATGAAAAAAATAATATCAATAACTCTCTGTGCGGCATTACTCGCTCTGTCGGGCTGCTCGCAAAGCACAGCATCACAGGAAGAAAGCAGCGGATCATCGCAGAGCGGTAGCGGCGGATTCAAAGTAGAAGGCACAAAGCTGCTTGACGCAAACGGCAAGGAGTTTATAATGCGTGGTATAAATCACGCACACACCTGGTATCTTGATGAAGATACGACGGCTATTAAAGCGATAGCCGAAACAGGCTCAAATGTAGTGCGTGTTGTTTGCTCAGACGGCGAGCAGTGGACTAAAGATACAGAGGATATGCTCGAAACGGTTATCGATCTCTGTATCGACAATGAGATGATCGCAGTTGTCGAAGTACACGATGCAACTGGCAAGGATGATAAGACTGCGCTTGATAAAGCTACTGATTACTGGATAGAGATGAAGAACGCTCTTATCGGCAAGGAGCAGTATGTTATACTCAATATCGCAAACGAGTGGACAGGCGGCTGGAACGGCGAGTTGTGGCGTGACGGCTATACAGAATCTATCCCTAAGCTGAGAGAAGCGGGCATAAAGAATACTATCCTTGTCGATGCGGCAGGATGGGGACAATATGCCAAGAGCATAGGCGATTACGGTAAAGAGGTATTTGATTCCGATCCCGATAAGAATACGATGTTTGCCGTTCATATGTACGGCACGGCAGGAAAAAACAGTTCAGTTATAGAAAAGAATCTCAAGTATGCTACCGACAACGGGCTGTGTGTAATTGTCGGCGAGTTCGGCTATACACATACAGACGGCGATGTTGACGAGGCATTTATAATGAAATATTGTCAGGAAAACGGCATAGGATATATCGGCTGGAGTTGGAAGGGCAACAGCGGCGGTGTCGAATATCTTGATATAGCAAACAGCTGGGACGGTTCGGTTTTATCTGCCGATTGGGGCGAGAATCTGGTCAACGGCGAAAACGGCATAAAACAGACTTCTGTAAAATGCAGTGTATTTACAAAGGAATAATAAATGACATTCAGAATTTATGACAAGCTCTGCGAGGACGCAAAGAAACTAAGAACTGAGGTATTTGTGGCAGAGCAGGGGTTTGAAACGGAATTTGACGATACGGACAGTAAGGCAAGGCACATAGTAGGCTATGACGGAGAAAAGCCTGTCGCAGTTTGCAGATATTTTTACGATGAAGAGCATAAGTCATATATGATAGGCAGGATAGCCGTCGTTAAAGAATGCAGAGGCTTGCATTACGGCGATAAGATATTATCCTTTGCGGAGCAGAAGATAAAGCAGGACGGCGGAAAGTCTGTCGCTCTGTCCGCTCAGCTTCGTGCGTCGGGATTTTACGAGAAACAGGGCTATAAGAAGAGCGGCAAAGAGTATTATGACGAATACTGTCCTCATGTGCTTATGACAAAAGCCCTGTAAGGAGGATTTATGACGGATATTATAACCGCAATGGAGAATCGCCATGCTGTAAGAGCCTACGATCCCGAAAAAAAGATACCAAAAGAAATAACGGATAAGCTCAGAGAAAAGATAGACCTGCTGAATGCCGAAAGCAAGCTTCACATACAGCTTGTAACAGATGAGCCTAAGGCTTTCGACAGCTTTATGGCGCATTACGGCAAGTTCTCAGGCGTTACCGATTATATTGCTCTTATAGGCAGAAAAAGCGATAAGCTGAACGAAAAATGCGGATATTACGGCGAACAGCTTGTACTTCTGGCGGCACAGCTTCGACTTGACAGCTGCTGGGTGGCAATGTCATATGCCAAAGTGAAAAACGCTTATACGATTGCAAAAGGGGAGAAGCTGTGCTGTGTTATCTCACTCGGCTACGGAAAGACGCACGGAACACCCCATAAAAGCAAATCACCCGAAGAAGTTGCGGTAATAAAGGATGATACGCCCGAGTGGTTTATAAACGGTGTAAATGCCGCATTGCTTGCACCTACCGCTATGAATCAGCAGAGCTTCGGCTTTATGCTTGACGGCGATAAGGTGCTTGCAAAAGCGGGTAAAGGCATACTTTCCGATATGGATCTCGGAATTGTCAAATATCACTTTGAGATCGGCTCCGGAAAAGAGTTTTTCAAGGATGAAATGAAACTCGCTTGATGAATATAATGTCTTATATTCGCTTGATATACGCATATTATTCATCGTGCGAAAGCATAATTTGCCGTTTTCACTGAAAAAATTGCTGTTTTCACATAATCTGACACAAACGAATGTATATATGTTATTATATAGACACAGGGTTACCCTGTAATATATTTGGGTAAAAGAAAGGTTTTGTGAACATGGTACATTATGACTATATCCGGGAAGAATGCTCGGACAGCGAAATGGGAGATTATATTTCCTACGGGATCATTGCTGTCAGAATTAAAGAAAATGATAAAGCAGTTACCGCAGAGGCAATATGCACAGTGCACGATGTGTTCCTGAACGAAAGCAGGGCAAGAGAGTTTGCTGAACAGTGTAACGAGCTTGGGCTGTCGCCCGTGCATATCTATGATGTCATACAGGACGCCATAGGATGAAAATCACCGGCAATAAGTCAAACCGCCCCTCAGCGTGTCGATTCACACTGAGGGGCGGTTATGTATCATTTTGAACTGCTCTGATATTTCAGCTTTGTTGCAAGACCGCCTCTTATATGCCGCTCGTCCTTGTTTTTCTGCAACACCTCCTTGACCTTACCTGCAAGATGCGGATCTACCTTCGCAAGCCTTACCGTAACATCCTGGTGCACGGTGCTTTTACTTATACCGTAAACCTTTGCTGTGCTTCTTACCGTCGCTTCGTTATCTATTATATATTCTCCGAGTATAACACATCTTTCACGTTTCGTATCCGGTACCGTTATTGTTCCGGCTTTCACAGAATCGCCCCTTTCATAAGACAGCACCTTCTTATATCAACGGTGCATATCGTTTGCTCAAATATATGCTGTAAGGAGCGTGAATATGATAGGCACTGTAAAAAACAACCGAAACAAAAAAATCGACTGCATTGTTTCCGAAAGGTAGGAATGCAGTCTTTTTTGTTATATAATTGAGTTGTGAAAAACATTACTGCCACAGTTAGATATTATACACCATATCAAGTAAAATTACCACCGGAAATTACAAAAAAGATAAAAATTTCTGCTCCGATATATACATTCTGTGAGGTTTTTGATCATATTGCCATAAATAATTTCCTCGTGTTATTAGTTTGCGTTATATACAAAATTGACATAAATCAGTGCGTAATACACAAATGATTTTGCCTAATTTTGTCGTTTTATCCATTGACAAATTTCATTTAATATGTTAAACTATGAACAATCAAACAGACTTTATAAAGTATTTTATTGTATGATATTTGTTACTCACAGTTGAAAGCTTTTATAATCTATGCAAATCAGAAGCGGAAAATATTAGGAGATATTTTAAGCGGAAAAGGACTAAATATCAAACACATTTTCTACAAGTTGAAATGTGTAAGATATATATTTTTATGATTATTCGGAGGAGATCGAATATGAAAAAAAAGATTTTACTATTTACATTTGTTTCATTGTTGTTTTTAACTGCTTGCAATAATCAAAACACAGATATTGAAAAAAAATCTGATACAGCAGAAAACGTATCATCTGATACAGCAGAAAACGTATCAGTTGATTTCTTGTCTGATTATGAAAATTGTAGGAATAAAAACTATGTTAATTTAGATTTTTCAAATTGCAGTGCACGTCTTCCTGAATTAAATACATGCAGTAGTCTGAATGTGACAGTTGCGAATAGTAGTGGAGTACCACACAACGAAAATCTTGAAAATTTCAAAAAATACTGTGAGTTTTTTTTCGGCGAGTACAATTCTTCAAATGCGCTCTTTTCATCATTTTCGAAAAATATTGTGTATAATCAAAATGAAGATGACGGTAAACATGCATGGTATCCAAAGATTGATAATTACCTTGAGCAAATACAAAACGGTAATATAGATATTCTTTCATTTTTATATAGAGATACAGATAATAATAAGTACTTATGGTGGCTTAGTTCTGACGATTTTCCTCATTGGATGAATAAGGGAGAAGCATACTCACTCATCAAAACAGATGATACAAAAGTTTCATCATGGATACCGTCCGATATGAATAACAAGGTTGCATCTTACTTTAATGATGGAACGCACAATGATGAAACATACCGTATTCTTGACGGTAATGTTTCTATAGGTGAGGCTGTAACATATTTTGAGAAAGACTACTTTTCTTCTTTACCGTGTGATTTTGATTCTAACTATTCAATATATGTTTCAACTATAGATGTTTATAATATACATGATGATATCTATTGCTACGTTTTTCAATTCAGCACCGCATGGAATAATATTCCTTTCGATAGAATAGGGGAAGTATTCAGCTATCAAGATCCTTCACATCAATATACGATATCCGGCGAAGCGCTTATGATAAAAAAGAATGATATTGATGCATTCGTTGATTTAAGCTTTCCGAATATAAGCGAAATAGAAAAACCTGTTGAAAACATCTGCACTTTAGAAAATGCTGTAGATATTATGAGCAATACGCTGACGAAGGGAGTTAAGTTTGAATTGCAGACGATAGAATTTATATACAAGGGAAATTATAGTGACGACTATACGACAGCCCACCTCGAACCTTCGTGGAAATTTGTAACTCGTAACCCGAACGATGATTTATACTATTGTGTATATGTAAATGCGGTAAATAACGAGTGCAGTTATATGTCATATAAGCCATTTTAGAACTGAAATTACAGCGTTGGCACTTTGCATGAAGGAAGGAGATTCCTATGCTTAAATTAAGTATGTTATTTACCGATTGTTCAAATAAGGACAGCGGTACAGATAATACAACTATAGAATCATTAACTGACACTGTATCAATTGATGATAACGATCCTAACGACAACTTGACATATGTTTGTTATGTTGACGCAAAAGACGGCGGAAATTTCAGATATTTTACTGCTCCCGAAAACATGGAGTTGATACAATGATGATCCGAAACATAAGAACTAATATATACAAAATACTTACAGGCTACGGCTTCTATATCTGTATTATCTTTACGGCTGTACTTTGCTTCTCCGCATACATCTATGAAGACTCAATGAACGGTGATAAGTATTCAGTATTTATGGCGTATAAAACCTTTGACAAAGATTTTATGCTTAGCGATACAAGATTTTGTTCGTTTGAGGTTATGCTTAAAGGGGCAGGAAGCTGGCTCTCTCTTTTTATTCCGCTTATATCTGCGTTTGCGTTTATTCCTCTTGTGTGTGACGAATATGAGGCAAAGTCGGTGCGCTTTGAAATCTTCCGAAGTTCAAAGTTATGTTATAATCTGTCTAAATTCATAACTGCATGTTTGTGCGGAGGATTTGCGGTTATGCTGGGCTTCGGATTGTTTACATTAGCAGACTATGCTTTATTCCCAAATATAAATGAATACAGTGCTGAGTTGAAAAAAACATATGAAGAATTTCTCGTTTACAGTTATCCGGATTTAACGCAAAACGGTTATGGCTTTATTATACTAAAAAAACTTGGAGAAATGTTTTTGTACGGAGCGGTCTGCGCAGCTCCTGCGATTATGTTTACCGGTTTCATCAGGAACAAATATCTTGTGCTGTGCATACCATTTTTTATAAAATATGCAGTTAGTCAAACTTGCATAAAGCTGCAATCGCAGGCAGTTTCCGATTACAATAATGTTGACACAGAAATGCTGAAAATCAGTTCAATATTTAATCCTGACGCACTTTCATATCTTTCTGACTTTGGGAATGATAAAAAGCTTGTACTTATCTATAACGGAGCGCTTCTTTTTTCAGCAGCAATAATTTATCTTATTACACAAAGCAGGAGGCTCGACAGCGGTGAATAGAAACTTTAAATGTGTATTATCTGTAGCAAGATCGGAATACATAAAGTGGATAACAAATCCAAGAGTCATTATTGTGGGAGTGCTTCTTGTATTTATGCGCACTCTTGCCATTGAGCCTTTGCTTGAACGTGCGGCAAAGATGGAAATACCGTTAAACATACTTGAACCGTTTGTTGCGATCGGAAACTCGGGAATGCTGGTTATGCTTATGCCCTGCGTATTTATGGTGCTTATAAGCGATTATCCTAAAATGACCGGAAATACACTGTTTTTTATTCAGCGAACCGGCAGATTTAACTGGTTTGCGGGACAGGTAATATTTCTGTTTATGTCTATAATAAGTTTTCTGTGCGTAGTACTGACAGGCAGCGTACTGCTATCAAAAGGCGAGTTTTCAACAACGTGGAGTGATGTTGTTACAAAATATTCCGCTCGTTTTCCTAATGAAGCAAACAGCTTTACCTCATCGCTTCTGCCTTCAAATCTTTATAATCAGATACCTCTTATTACAGCGATCTTACAAACGCTTGCTCTTATGTGCGCATATCTTTTCCTGCTGTCAATGATAATATATTTTTTTAAATTGATCCACATTCAGTCATTTGGACTTTTTGCGGCAATTTCTATTGTTGCGGCAGGCGTTGTTACCTGTTCGCTGAAAATGAATATAATGTGGTCGTTCCCGATGGCAAATACAATAGTTTGGCTGCACTATGAAGAAATAATCGGAAAACCAATAGTTCCGATATGGTATTCTTACATTTATTTTTGTATAGCAGTCATTGTTTTAATATTATTTAATCTTATCGCAGTAAAGCGGTTTCAATTTGCAAATATAGAACAGGTGGAATAGTGATGGGAATAATTGACATAAACAACATAGATCTCACTATAGGTAAAACAAATATTTTGAAAAACATAACAGTGAGCTTTGACGAGGGTAAAATCCATGGACTTATAGGAAGAAACGGTTCAGGCAAAACAATGCTTATGAAGTGCATCTGCGGATTTATCAAGCCAACGGGCGGTGAAATAACGGTTGACGGAAAACGCGTCGGTAAGGATGTTGACTTCCCCAAAAATATGGGGATAATTATCGAAACACCCGGATTTATCCCTTATTACTCAGGCTATAAAAATCTAAAACTGCTTGCAGGACTCAATAATAAAATCAGTAAACAAGAAATAAAGAAAAGTATGGAACAAGTGGGACTTGATCCCGATTTGAAACGTCATGTGAAAAAGTATTCTCTCGGTATGCGTCAGAGATTAGGTCTTGCGCAAGCAATTATGGAAAACCCGAAAATTTTAATTCTTGACGAACCGTTTAACGGTCTTGATAAGGATGGCGTCGCAGATATGAGAAAGTATCTTCTTGAATTAAAAGAACGTGGAAAAACAATTCTTATTGCTTCTCACTCATCAGAAGATATCGAAATTCTCTGTGATACAGTTTGCGAAATGGATAAAGGTGTGCTTACAAAAATAAAATAAAGGCAATACCGCATAGTTATTGTCGTGCGATTGCTTAGTCAGATTGTATAAATTGAGTGCAGGCAGGCTTGCGCCTGTCAAGCAAAATTTGTGTAAGATGACGGGAAATATGCAAGCTTAGCGTGTGGCAAAGGCGATAGCCGTTAATTGTGCGGTATTGCCTTAACATCAAAGGTGTAAATCCCCACACCTTTGCTTTGTCATACCAAAAAAACAATCAGTTTTCCGCAAAATCTAAAATATTTGTATTGTTTTCCGCAAAAAACACCGGGGCTCACGAAAAAAGTGAGTCCCGGATTTTCATTAGGCTGTTATTTTACAGTGTCCATTTATCAGTTGTTTATCCTGTCTTTATCTCTGCCGGTGCTTATAATTTCGTTCTGCCTGAAGAATAGCGAAATGCACCATATAGCCGCAAGTGCTACTACTATATACAGAATTCTGCTCATAACACTTGCACTTCCGCCGAATGCCCAGGCTATAATGTCAAATCCGAACAGACCGACAAGTCCCCAGTTGATTCCGCCTACAAGCAATATAAAAAGTGCTATCTTGTCAAGCATAGTTGCGTTACCGTCCTTCCGTTAAACGTGATGCCTGTGAATAAATCAACATACGCACCCTTAAAATATTGTTACCGTAGAAAAGCATTTTATTCTTGTGCAAATCAGACAAACACAGCAGACAAATGTTAAAAAAACAGAAAAATGTCACAAAACAATAAAAAATTCGAAAAAAGTGTTGACAAATGCGTAATTTTCGTGTAAAATATATTACTGTCAGGTGGCGAGAACAAAACAAGGTTCGCAAGACAAATAAACGTCGGGCGGCTTGGTTTCAATCAAAACCTTTTATGTGGAAGCTTAGCTCAGCTGGGAGAGCATCTGCCTTACAAGCAGAGGGTCATAGGTTCGAGCCCTATAGTTTCCACCAATGGCCTGGTAGTTCAGTTGGTTAGAACGCCGCCCTGTCACGGCGGAGGTCGTGGGTTCGAGTCCCATCCAGGTCGCCATTTTTAATGGATTTCTGCCTCTGTAGCTCAGTCGGTAGAGCAGAGGACTGAAAATCCTCGTGTCGTTGGTTCGATTCCGACCGGAGGCACCAGTTAAATATGCGGATTTAGCTCATCTGGTAGAGCGCCACCTTGCCAAGGTGGAGGTAGCGAGTTCGAGCCTCGTAATCCGCTCCAGAAAATTCGTCGTGGAAATATTCACGGCGTTTTTGCTTTTTACGGATAATTTTTCGCACAGCGTTTAAGCATAAAAAGAAGCTGTGGTTTCATAATCGAAACCACAGCTTTTGCTATATCCGTTTTAAGCGTTCTGCTTTTTTCTCTTAGCGTCTTCCTTTGCACGAAGATCGTTATCAAGAATCTTCTTTCTGATTCTTATTGTCTTGGGAGTTACCTCGACAAGCTCGTCATCGTTAATAAATTCAAGGCTTTCCTCAAGGCTCATTCTCTTATAGGGGATAAGTCTTAATGCATCGTCACTGCCGCTGGCTCTTGTATTTGTAAGATGCTTTTTCTTGCACACATTAACGTTAATATCGCCTGCCTTCGGAGAAACTCCGACAACCATTCCCTCGTAAACGGGAACGCCTGCGTCTATGAACAGAGTACCTCTTTCCTGTGCGTTAAACAGACCGTAAGCCATCGCCGTACCCGATTCAAACGCAACAAGCGAACCGACCGTTCTGGTGGGGATTTCACCCATATAAGGACGGTAGCTGTCGAATACTGTATTCAGTACGCCTTCGCCCTTTGTATCTGTCATAAATTCGCTTCTGTAACCGAATAAGCCTCTTGAGGGGATAAGGAACTCTATTCTTGTTCTGTTGCCTATAGGCTGCATATGAACAAGCTCTGCCTTTCTTACGCCCATCTTTTCCATAACCGAGCCGACACAGTTGTCCGGTACATCTATCAGCAGACGTTCGATAGGCTCGCATCTTACGCCGTCAATTTCCTTGAAAAGTACACGGGGCGTGCTGACCGAAAGTTCATAACCTTCACGGCGCATTGTTTCGATAAGGATCGAAAGGTGCATTTCGCCTCTGCCGGCTACATTATATGCGTCTGAATTCTCGCTGTCTGTAACTCTAAGCGATACGTCCTTCAAAAGCTCCTTGTAAAGTCGCTCTCTTATCTGACGTGAGGTAACGAACTTACCCTCTCTGCCTGCAAACGGGCTGTCGTTTACCGAGAATGTCATTTCGACTGTCGGTTCGCTTATTTTTACAAACGGCAGAGGTTCGGGATTATTTACAGCACAGATAGTCTGACCGATAGTAATGCCCTCGATACCCGATAAGCATACAATATCACCGATAGTAGCCTCTGTAACGGGTACCTTGTTCATACCCTCAAATGTATAAAGGCTTACTACCTTTGACTTGAAGGGCTTGTGCGAGCCGTTGTAGTCGCATACCATAACTTCCTGGTTCTGCTTAATCGTACCTCTTTCGATTCTGCCCACCGCAATTCTGCCTACATAGTCGTTGTAGTCGATGGATGAAACGAGCAGCTGTAAATCGCCGTCGGGGTCGCCCTCGGGACAGGGAATGTGTTCTATTATCTTATCGAACAGCGGCTTGAAGTTTTCGCCCATAACATCGGGTGAATATGATGCTACACCGTTTCTGCCCGAGCAGAAGATAACAGGGCTGTCAAGCTGTTCATCCGAAGCGTCAAGGTCAAGCAGAAGCTCAAGCACTTCGTCCACAACCTCCTTGTTTCTGGCGTCGGGACGGTCTGTTTTGTTTACTACAACTATTACCTTGAGTCCAAGCTCAAGCGCCTTCTGAAGAACGAATCTTGTCTGGGGCATTGTACCCTCAAAGCTGTCAACAAGGAGCAGTACGCCGTTTACCATCTTTAATATACGCTCAACCTCGCCCGAAAAATCGGCGTGTCCGGGAGTATCTACTATGTTGATTTTAACGCCGTTATAGTGTGCGGCGGCATTCTTCGCAAGGATCGTGATTCCACGCTCTCTTTCGAGTGCGTTGCTGTCCATTACTCTGTCTTCAACTTCCTGATTGTCACGGAATACACCGCCCTGCTTCAGCATTTCATCGACCAGTGTCGTCTTGCCGTGGTCAACGTGTGCGATGATCGCTATATTCCTTAAATCTTCTCTTTTCAACGTCAAGTCTCCTTCTTTATAATAAAATCTACCTTTATCCTTATAATTATACTCATTTTCCGATTTTTTTACTAGATTATATTTAGATAATTTTGCACAAGGGATAAAACTCTGCCTTGTTTATTTTTCACAAAAAAATCGGGAGCCCCGATGGAGCTCCCTTTGCCGTATGGTTATCAGCAGCCGCAGCCTCCGCAGTTGTTGCCGCATCCGCATCCGCCGCCGCAGTCGTTGTTTGCACAACCGCCGCCGCAGTTTCCGCATCCGCAGCATACGAATAAGAGGATAAGAATGATCCACCAGCAAGAGTTGTTTGAACAGAACATGATATGTTTCCTCCGTTGTTTTATTTGAGCTAAGCCGTTTGAGCGTTGCTCATAGTACATAATATGCCGGCGGCTGAAATGTGTTACTTTTGTTTTTGCTGAACGTTGTGATTTTGTGATTAAACCGGAAATATCCGCCTATAATTGTATATGAGAAAGGCGGTCATAGTATGGAATTCAACGGATTTACAGACAAGGCTAACGATGCGCTCAATTGTGCGCTTACCTGTGCCATGAGCATGGGACACACTTATGTCGGAAGCGAGCATATACTTTACGGCTTGTGCGGCAGTAACGGCGGCGTGGCTTATACGGTGCTTCGCCAAAGCGGAGTGACCTGCAATTCTATAGCGTCACGGATAAATGCCCTCATCGGAAAAGGGCTTCCCACACAGCTTACCGTATCCGACTTCACTCCGAGAAGCAGGAGGATACTTGAAAGCGCCGTGATGATAGCAAGAAACGCAGGCAAAACCGCCGCAGGAACAGATCATATACTTCGTGCCATAATGCGTGACAATGAGTGTTATGCTTCGGTATTCCTGCACGAAATGGGAATTTCGGGCGAGGCTGTGCTGGATCAGGGAGCGGATACGCAGAAAAATACTCCGCAGGGTAAAAGAAACGGCAGCGCACTGCCGTCAGCACTTTCGGGATACGGCAGGAATCTTACGTTGCTTGCACAGGAAGGGAAAATAGATCCGTGCTTTTGCCGTGAACGTGAAACAAACCGTGTTATAGAGATACTTTTAAGACGCTCGAAAAACAATCCCTGCCTTGTCGGTGAGGCAGGAGTGGGAAAGACTGCCATTGCGGAGGGTCTTGCAATGAGAATTGCAGGCGGAAACGTACCGGATGAGCTGAAAACGAAGAAGATATATATGCTTGACATCACATCTATGCTTGCAGGCGCAAAATACAGAGGCGATTTTGAGGAAAGGCTCAAGCGTGTGTTTGATGAAATAAGAAACGACGGCAACATTATCGTTTTTATCGACGAAATACACAATATAGTCGGAGCAGGTGCGGCAGAGGGTGCGATAGATGCGGCGAATATTCTCAAGCCGATGCTGGCAAGAGGAGAGATAAGGCTTATAGGTGCAACGACAAATGCCGAGTATAAGAAGTATATCGAAAAAGATCCCGCACTGGAAAGAAGACTTCAGCCCGTCACCGTAAACGAGCCTACGGAAGAAGAAACCATCACCATTCTTGGCGGCTTGCGTTGTCGCTACGAAAGCTATCATAAAGTGAAGATAACCGATGAGGCTATTTCCGCCGCTGTCGGTCTGTCAGTAAGGTATATAAACGACCGCTTCCTGCCCGACAAGGCTATCGACCTTATTGACGAAGGCTCGGCAAGAATAAGGCTCAGCCGAAGCGGAGAAGACAGCGTCGGTAAAAAGCTGAAGGAACTGTCCGATGAGAAAATACGGGCGATAAACAATAAGGATTTCGCACTTGCACTGAAACTCAGAGAGCAGGAAAAAACACTCTGTGCAAATAACGGCGGATATACTGCGACCCTTACAGCAGACGATATAGCCGATGTGGTAACGCTGTATACAGGTATCCCCGTAAGGTATAACGGCAATGATACAACGAAGTGGCTCGCCTGCCTTGAAAAAACGCTGTCCGAAAATGTTATAGGTCAGGAAAAAGCCGTCAGAGCAGTAGCAAACGCAGTAAGGAGAGGCCGCTCAGGGCTTTCGGACGAACACCGACCTGTCGGCTCGTTCATATTTTTAGGCACGACAGGAGTAGGCAAGACAAAGTGCTGTAAGGAGCTTGCGAAAGCGCTTTTCGGCACGGAAAAAGCACTTATAAGATTTGATATGTCGGAATACAGTGAAAAGCACTCCGTATCAAAGCTGATAGGCGCACCTGCGGGTTATGTCGGCTATGAGGACGGAGGCAGGCTTACAGACAGAGTGAGAAAATCGCCTTACAGCGTTGTCCTGTTCGATGAAATAGAGAAAGCGCACCCCGATGTTTTCGACATTCTGCTTCAGGTGCTTGATGACGGCAGGCTTACCGATTCCGGCGGAAGAACGGTCGATTTTACAAATACCGTGATAATAATGACCGGCAACATCGGAAGCACCCTTATCGCAAAAGGCAAGAGCAGGCTCGGATTCGGCATACAGCAACGGCAGGAGGAAATTTCGGGACTAGTAAAGGGAGAGCTTGAAAAATACTTCCGTCCCGAATTTCTCGGCAGAGTAGACGAGGTGGTCGTATTCAATGAGTTGTCCTGCGCCGAATATAAGCTGATATGCGAAAAAATGCTTTCAGAACTTTCAAAGCAGTGCGAAAGGCAGGGTATCGCTTTCTCGTGGAGCGAAAGGCTGTCAGAAAAGCTATGCGCTGAAGCAAAGAGCAGAAACGAAGGTGCAAGGCCTATAGCAAAGCTGATAGACAAGAACGTCCGCAATATGATTTCGGACGGTATTATTTCGGGAGAATTTTGCACGGGCGACGGCATTTATGCGGATATTGCGGATAATGACAGCTACAGTGTCAGAAAGATAAAAAGCTGTACCTGCTACCGATAGTGTAAAAAAAGCTCCGGTCATTCTCCCGGAGCTTTCAGACTGTCGATAAACTGATTATTAAAGCCCACGCAGTGAAATATATCGCCAACACCGCCGAAAACATTTTCAGTGCTGACAGGACATTAATAATTTCGTGAGTGTATCAGTGCAACTGCTCTAACATTGACTCTTCAAAAAAACGCTACTAACCTAAGATATATGTACTAATATGCGGACGTGTAGCGTTAAGCGTCCCTGCATTGATAGGTCATACAATGTTCAGGTGGTTTTACGAGTTTAGCCAACACCCCGACGGGGTGTGGGTATGGG
>Ga0129316_1000105_pt1 | contig 64089 bp, 49 predicted proteins | sample Cm1ome_2_FD_94429 | JGI IMG/M metagenome (GOLD analysis project Ga0129316, IMG submission 94429) | Eastern black-and-white colobus group fecal microbial communities from Wisconsin, USA - Cm1022B metagenome | ecosystem: Host-associated > Mammals > Digestive system > Large intestine > Fecal...
TAACACTTTTTTCAGCTTTATTCTATGCCGTCTACGGGGTGCTGTAAAACAACCCATAAACGGGCCATTGTATACGCAAGTAATTGAAAATTATATAATTATTGAATTTTTAACAAAGTATTGTCATATTATATCGATTGTTTATTCTCCGCTAAAATCCACATCGTCAAATGCCAGCGTAGGAATAAGCTTGCTCATATCCTTACGCACGTCGTCTCCGGCATATTTGAGATGCGACCACAAATCTACGAAATTGCCCGTAATCAGTATTTCGTTAACCGGACGGCCTATCTTTCCGTCCTTGAACTCGAATCCTTCCACTCCGTAAGAGAAATCTCCGGTCGCGCTGTTACAGTTTCCTCCGTTAAATCCCGTTACGAGTATTCCCTCGCCACACTTTTTGAGAATGGCCTTCTCGTCCAGACCAGCCTCGCTCGCAAGCAGGTGAGGTCTGGTCGCGTCCTCTATCGTAGGGGCGAGCCCCATTTTATTCGCGATGTAAGTGTTTATAAAATAAGTCTTGACCTTTCCGTTTTCTATTATGGGAAGTGTTTTTGTCGCCACGCCCTCGCTGTCGAAAAGCCTCGAGCCGCTCTCTCCCTTACGGTGCGGTTCGTCGACGATGTTAAGCATAGGCGAGAAAACCTTCTTTCCCAAACTATCCACCAGAAAACTGTTATCCTGCTGCAGGGAATAGCCTCCCAGAGCGTTAAGCAGGGGAGTTACGAGCCTCGGCGCCATCTCTCGCCTTACGACCATAGTGCGCTTTCCGCTATGTGTAGAGCGCGAGCCTATCTGCTCCACGGCCTTTTCCAGAGCCGTCTGTCCTACCTGCTCGAAGTCGAAATCTTTAAGTTTCGGACTCGAAGTCCACCAATAGTTGCTGTATTTGCTTCCGTCTTCGGCCTCGATAGTCACCTCCGAAGCGTATTCGAACGAAGTCTCTGCGTGCCTGCAGAACAGTCCGTTAGAGTCTATCGTGATGGAATCGAATTCGGAGTCGCTATATTGGCCTTCCTCCGATATGATCCTAAATCCTTCGCGCGGCATTGCGAGGTCGAGGCAGTGGGAGAGTGCCAATCCTTTCCTGCGCTCGCTATCCATCTGCTCGTATTCGGGGTCGTACAGCTCCATTTCCGTACCGCTGAGTGCGTCCTTGCAGCACCTGTCAGGCGCCGGAAGTGCCCTGCAAGCGTCCGTTTCCAGAACTCTCGTGATCTCGGCAGATGTGTGCACGAATCCTGCCAATTCCTTCTCGTCCAGTCTGTTGGTGGAGAATGACGCGAACTTTCCGTCTATGAAAAGAGACAGGCTAAGACTCCTGTCCAAGCAGTGCGTGACCTTGTCCACTTCGCCGTTCAGCGTGTCCAGAAGGTCGGATGTGCTCTTGTTAATCGTCACCCTGCAGTGCGTAGCCCCTTCCTTCATAGAAAGCTCCAGGCATTTTTCTGCCAATCCCAGTTCCTCTTTGCTTATCATAATCCACCTCCTACTGTCAGGTTTTTAATCAATATCGACGGGATTCCGCAGCTAACAGGAGCGCTTTGGCCCTTTCCGCAAGTCCAGCGGCCCTCGTCGATTTTTAAGTCGCCCGCCACAGCCTCTATGTCCGAGAGTGCCTGTGGGCCGTTACCGATTATGTTTACGTCTTTTATAGGCATAGTGAGTCGTCCGTCTTCTATCAAGAAACCGCTCTTTACATAGAAGGTGAAGTCGCCTTCGCCTATCTTCACTTCGCCGTTCGCGAACTCGTCTACGAAGATGCCGTTACGGGCTCTGCGGATGAGGTCGTCCAACGTCCCGTCCGAGCCGTTTTCCATATAGGTGGAGCGCATTCGGGGGATAGGATTGTACCTAAAGGACTCGCGGCGGCCGTTTCCTGTGGGTGCCACGTCGAAATAGCGCGCGCTGATGCGGTCGTGAAGGTAGGAAGTGAGCACTCCGTCCGTTACCATATAGGTCTTTTGGCCCGGAACGCCCTCGTCGTCGAAGTTAAGGCTTCCTCTAAGGCCGGGAACGGTGGCGTCGTCTACTATGTTTATCCCCGCACGACACACGCGGCTTCCCATCTTGTCGGAGAAGATGGATTGGCCCTTACGGTTGAAGTCGGCCTCGAAGGCGTGTCCCATAGCCTCGTGCAGCAGGATTCCGCTCGCACCGGCAGCCATTACCACGCTCATCTGTCCTCCAGCGGGGCGCTTGGCCTCGAACATCGCGTCTATCCCGGATGTCAGTCTTGTGGCCAATTCCCTTACCAATTCGTCGCTGTAGAATTCCGCCCCCTGGCGAAGGCTCTTCGAAACGCTCTTCGTCTGGATGGAGTCGCCCTGTTTGAATACCACCGTGGCATTCAGTGAGCAGAGCGGGCGCAAATCTTCCGTTAGCTCGCCTAAGGAGTTGTACATCAAGATCTCGCTGATAGAATAGGAGAGTCCGGCCACTACCTTTATCACCCTGGTGTCTGCCGCCCTGATGACGCTGTCGAGCTTCCGGAGCAGGGGTACGAAGCCGCTTGGAGGGGCCTGGCGTAAATCTTCCTTCATAGGGTAGAAGTCATTCATTCCCTTTATTTCCACTCCTTTATAGCCCGCACGGGTAGGGTCGCCGGCAGAGTTGCTTATGGCGCTTGCTGCCTGGGCCGCCTTTAAAAGTGAAGTGTAATCCGTAGATTCCGAGTAGGCATAGCCTGTCTTTTCGCCGTTAAGAACGCGTATTCCGCATCCGTAGTCTCTATGATAGCCACCGCTTGTCACCTCGCTATCCTTTAGCATAAGGGACCATATGGTGGTGTTTTCGAAAAACAGGTCGCAATAATCTCCTCCATTACGTAGTGCTTCCTGGGTCAGATTCTCCAACTGATTCTTCCGGATAGCAAATGTTTCTAATGCAGGCATATTTTTCTTCGTCTTTTATTTGAATGTTATTTTGGGTGCCCTCCGCTACCACGGCAAAAGGCGTTTTGGAATTGTCGGCGAGAACCCATCTGTCCACTATGGGGGCGTAAATCTCGAAGAAGTACTTGACGCCCATAATGTAACGTCTGCGGATTACCTCTTCTGGGATGTTATGTCCGCCGCTTTCCACTCTTTTCTTTACTCTTTTTATGGCTAAATCGACGGAATTAAGCCAGAAATACAGGAGTGTGACCTCGTAGCCGAGCGACTTGGCCTCGTTAATGGTGTTCGTAAGCGAACGCGTCGCGAGAGTCGTTTCTATGATGAAGTCGGCTTTCCTCGAAAGCATATATTTGATTTTCATCAACATATAACGACTCGCCATAACCGAGGCCGCTGAAGGATTGAACGGAGAAAGGCTCTTGGCGAACTCGTCCGAATTCACCAACTCGCTGCATCCGATAAGGTCCGGAAGCAGACTATATGAGGCTGTAGTCTTTCCTGAGCCGTTACAGCCCGAGAGTATGAACAATCTAGGCATCCTTACTTATTAGTTACTCCATATCCGAACAGCGCGAAATCGCCGAGCAGAGGGTCGTCCGGCCATATCTCCTTGAAGGCTTCTGTAATTTCCGTCGCCGTCCTAATGTCTTTCGCTTTTCTCGATGTAAGCCCCAGGGCAGATGCTTGCGTGTAAACGTGCACGTCGAGAGGCATCGTAAGTTCCGAAGGCTCTATTCCTTTCCAAAGTCCCAAGTCCACCTTTCCGTCACGGCGCACCATCCATCTGCGCATCATATTGATTTTCTTATTCGCAGCGTGAGCATCTTCCTTCTGGCCGTAAACTCTGGTCCTTATCTCGTTTACACCGAACTCTTCGATGGACGCTCTCTCGGTGTAAATCTCGCGCAAGTTCTTGCAGATGCGGGCCGTTTCGCTCCATTTGATGGTCCTGTGCAGGCTCGTGTCGTCGTCGCGATAATCACCGGACATCACATAGTCGTACGGGTGCCAATCCATTTGTTCGAACAGCCTGGTGCAGTCCCTGACTATCATCTGTCTTCTTCCCCAGGCCAAGTGGGCCGCGAATATGGCAGCTATCTCTATGTCCTGAAGTGCGGCGCCGCGTCTTACGAATTCGCGCGGAAACTGAATGGGGTCTTCCGAAAAATAGGCGAGATCGTTATAGATACCCGCCCATTCGATTAGTTGAGCCTTTACTTCTTCTCGCATTCGGGAATGCTCTTGAGAACTGCCTGAAGGTATTCCCATACTTTCTCTACCGATGGGATGTATGCACGTTCGTCAGGGGAGTGAGGACTCATAAGGGTAGGTCCGAATGACACCATATCCCAGTTAGGATAAGCCCCTGAAAGAATACCGCATTCAAGTCCTGCGTGAATGGCCTTAACCTCAGGCTCTATTCCGTAAAGTGCTTTGTAGACATCCTTCATTACGCTGAGTATCTCAGACTTAGGGTTAGGCGCCCAGCCTGAGTATGCGCCGGTAAACTCTATCTTCGCACCTGCGAGCTCGAACACTGCCTTCATCTTTTCGCAAAGGGCTTCCTTAGCTGTGTCTACAGAGCTTCTAACCAAGCTCTTGACTTCGTATTTTCCGTCCTTGACCTTAACTATGGCCATATTGTTCGATGTCTCCACGAGTCCAGGGATGGATGCGCTCATTCTCTCTACTCCGTCAGGACAAGCCGTAATGGCTCTAAGAATGGTAAGCGCGTCTTTTTCGTCTGCATAAGGAGCGTCGCACTCTGTCTTCTCGAGCGAGATGGACATGTTAGGGTCTGTGACTGCGTATTCCTTAAGAATCTTTTCAGCCTCTGCCTCGATTAGGGCGCGAGCCTTGGCCTCATCCTTAACGTAAAGCGTCGCGAAGCACTCGCGTGCTATGGCATTACGAAGGGAACCACCTTCGATCTCTACGAGTTTGACGTCTTCGCCGGCGAGCAGTTTGAGAAGAATTCTGCTGGCTATCTTGCTGGCATTGGCCCTGTACAGGATGATGTCCATACCGGAGTGGCCTCCCTGACAGCCCTTTACGCTGAATTTGAATGGGTGGTAACCCTCCGGACGAGCCTCGCGTCTGTAGGTGCCGCTAACTGAAGCGTCTACGCCGCCTGCGCATCCTACGTACAATTCGCCTTCGGTCTCGGAGTCGAGGTTAAGCAGGATTTCGCCTTTCAAGATGCCCGGCTCGAGAAGCTGTGCTCCCGTCATACCGGTCTCTTCGTCGTAGGTGACGAGAATCTCGAGCGGTCCGTGAGGAATGTCGTCGCTTTCGGCGATGGCCAATGCCAATGCCACTCCCAGACCATTGTCTGCCCCCAGGGTGGTTCCGCAGGCTTTAAGCCAATCTCCCTCTACGCGGGTTTCGATAGGGTCGTTAAGGAAGTCGTGAACTTTATCGGCGTTCTTCTGAGGTACCATATCCATATGGCCCTGAAGAACTACACCTTTACGATTCTCGTAGCCGGCAGTGGCAGGGATGCGGATTATGACGTTACCTGTCTTATCGGCAAATGTTTCGAAATTATGCTCCTTTCCCCAATTGAGGAGGTATTCCCTTATCTTTTCCTCGTGCTTCGAAGGACGTGGAACTCGAGTTATCTTGTAGAAGTTATCCCATACGATAGATGGGGTCAAGTCTTTAATAGTCATATCGATATGTATTTAAAATTAAAAATTCATCATTTCGTTTACACCTAACTGGTAAACTGGTACTCGCAAATGGCATACCACGTGGTCGTAGTAGTAGATTTTTACGTTGCATACGTTTGGTACGCAGTAGTAGATGGTCTGCCCATTAGCCGTATCAGGGCGGGCTGCATTCAGTACGCAGTTAGCGTCCGTGCTGATTTCCAGATAGTAAGGAGTGCCTTCAGGCGAGCCGGCAGGGAGAACCCCCAGGCTTTCGCTGAAACAGAAGGCTTCGATTTTTCCCGATGTCTGTGCGGAAGGAATAAAATCGAAACTGACACTTTGTCCGAAAGAGTGGACTGTAGGGGAGAACATGGCAAGCAGTTTTTCCTCTGCCTTGTTAAGTTCTTCCACAGCGGAGCGGAGCGCTTCTCCGGAATAAGTGGCGTCGGTGTTACCGGTAACTATGTCGTAACGGTCTTCCCTGTATTTGGCTATCTGAGCAGCTGCTTTCTTGGCACTCTCAAAACTCTTCTTTTCATTCTTTTCCAGGGATACTTCCTTTACCGGGAAACTCTCGGCGTGCGAGATGTCGTGGGTGGCGGATTCGCGGCTTTGGCATATATAGCCGGCATCCAGCAGCATCCTGAACTCGTCTCGATGCTCCGGAGTCAGATTGATGCTGTATCTTTTAGAGTGGTCAGCCTCGGTAGATGCACTGATGCTTATCTTCGAGATGCTGAAGTGGGTGCTGTCCTTCTCGATGTAGTCTATTCCGAGAAGGGATTTGCTGTAATGGGAGTAGGGACCGGCCTTAATGTCCTGTTCCATACTCTCTACTGTAACGGTGATGACTGTCTTGGGAATACAGTAGATTACTTGCTGACCTTTCTCCTTCTTCGCATAGAGAGGGGAAAGCGTCGTCAATGCAAGCAGAATGGTAATGATGTACTTTTTCATACTCGTTAACATTTTTTCCAGCGTTTGTGAGACCACAGGTAATTTCCGGGGTCTTTTCGGATGTCGCTTTCCAATAGTTCGTAGTATCGGTCCATAATCTGCTGCACCGTCATCGTGGAAGCATTGTCGCAGATGGTCTTGAATTCCATCTCGTATTTCTTGTTTCCTTCGCGACGGGTCATCGAGAGATAGGTGACCGCGAGCGAGTATTTATTCGCCACTGCGGCACCTCCGCTCATAGTGCGGGTGCGCTGCCCCATAAAATCTACCATAATGTAGGATGGAGCCGCGAAATAAGGCCACTGGTCCGTAATCATAAAATAGTACATCTTCTTGTCCATATGGGTGAGAATGTGTCTTATGATATTCGACGATTCCACTAGGTGTTCGAACTCCGGATGGCAGAACTTGCGGTTCTCCTTAAATATCTCGTCCCAGGTAGCATTCTTAAGTTTACGGTAGACTACGCCCGCATTGTCGAAGTCTACGGGCATAGGCTTATCCGTATAGTTATAGAAAGGAATACCTCCATAGAGTTCCCAGTTTCCTGAGTGAGAGCAAAGCACTATGGTGCCAGGGGCTGCATTATACAGCCTTTCTATCTCTTCAGGGTTCTTTATGGATACTATGTGCGAGCGGCGCAGCCTTTTTCCCTTACTTCCTCCGAACCAGATGGTTTCACATACTATCTGACCGAAATGGAGGTAAAAGGCCTTGACGATTCCCTTTCTTTCTTTTTCGCTTAATTCAGGAAAGGCATTATCGATGTTAGTCTTTACTACGGCATATCGGTAACGCACCACTACGCGGGCTATCCAGCCTACGAAGTGGGCGTTAGCGTAGTGCACTCCCAGAGGAAGCGCAGCGAAAAGCCGCATAAAAAATCTGATAATCCTCTTCTTCATTAGTCTTGGGTAGCTGCTTCGATTTTCTTAAGCATAGCGAACATAATCACTGCAGAGATAAGGCAAAGTCCGATGAGGATGCCCCAGTTCGCCATAAGAGGAATCTTGTTCCAGAGTTTCGAAGGAATACCGCTGAGGTAGTTACCTATGGCGGTAGCTGCGAACCATCCACCCATCATCATACCCTTATACTTAGGAGGAGCGACTTTCGTAACGAAGCTCATACCCATAGGTGAGAGAAGGAGCTCGGCAAATGTCAGCGTAAGATAAGTGCTTATAAGCCAAGCCGGGCTAAGGAATGGCTGGGTCTGCGCGCCCAAATCCTTAGGCGATGTAAGTCCGTTGGACGCTACTGTAATGATTACGAATCCCAGGGCAGCCACGAGCATGCCGAAGGCGATTTTCTTAGGGGCGCTTGGCTCCTTGCCTTTCTTCGCCAATGCTCCGAAGAGGGCCATTGAGATAGGTGTGAGGGCTACGACGAAGAATGGGTTGAACTGCTGGAAGTCCGAAGGCTGGGCTGCGATGGTCTTAGGCATCTCTGCGAAGAGTGCATAAGCGCCGCCCCACAGGGCCAATGTAACGATTCCGGAGATGATCTGGCCTTTCTTCGTTTCTGACTGGAATGCAGAGAACAGGGTGTAGATGGAAACTGCGATGAGTGCCAAGCTTCCGATGTTGAACCACAGTCTCATAGGACCTTCTACGGTGAGGTTGGTGTACTTCTTCGCGAAGAAGGTAAGCGCCGAACCATTCTGGTGGAATGCCATCCAGAAGAAGATTACTACTGCGAACACGAGAACGAGGGCGATGAGCCTGTCCTTAGTCTGCTTAGGGGTAAGCTCCTTAACCGGCTCGCTGGAAGCGGCCTTAGCCTGCTTCGTGTTGACGTCGGCGTGCTTGAACCATTTTCTGCAAGAGAAATAGATGGCGATGGAGAGAATCAGTGAGATGCAGGCCACGCCATAGCACATTCCGTAAGAGCCCGAAAGGGCTGCGAGGTATGCAGGGTCGGTATTGGCCGCGTCATAGACGAAACCAGCCTTAGAGAGCTGGAAGTTAGTGATGGCCTTAGCCATGGCAGGTGCGAACATAGCGCCGATGTTTATGGCCATATAGAAAAGGCTGAATGCGGAGTCGCGTTTCGCAGAGTATTTCGGGTCGTCGTAGAGGTTACCCACGATGACCTGCAGATTGCCCTTGAACAAGCCCGTACCCACTGCGATAAGGGCCAATCCGGCGAACATCACATACTTCGCCACGCCCAAGTCCGCAATAGGAAAGACCAGCGAGAGGTATCCGAGGAACATCACGCTGATACCTATCGTGACGCACTTGCCGTATCCTATCTTATCGGCCAATATTCCTCCGAAGAATGGCATAAAGTAAACGCCTGCGAGGAAAATGGCATAAACGTTTCCTGCTTGTGCTTCCGTCCATCCGAATTTAGCCTGCATGAGAAGGGCCAGGATGGCGAGCATCGTGTAGTAGCCAAATCGCTCTCCGGTATTCGCGAGAGCGAGGGCAAATAATCCTTTAGGTTGTCCTTTAAACATATACTTAATTTAATTGTTATGCATTTATGTCGTCTGCCCTGGGCAAACCTTACAAATTTAATAAAAAAATTAAAAAGTCTTACATATTTCTCGAACGCGCAGAATGGCATCTTCGACTTTTCTTTCCACTTCCTCTGCGGTGCTATAGTCCAGGCTGTGAGCTGAGACTGTGCTTACCATCCGAAGATGTTTCTCAGGAGCCACCATAGCAGTATCACTACTAAGAGAATGTATATAACCGCTGGCTTCGTCAGCGTCTGATAGAGTCTTTCCATCTTGGATTTGAAAATTCCGCTTATCAGTAGCATCGCCATATATGGGATCAGCAGGAAAAGCAGCCCGTTATATCGGAACGCCTGGCAGAAGTCGAGGTGTAGGAGCGAGTGTATGGCCCTCTGCGAACCGCATCCGGGACATTTGAAACCCGTAAGAGTAAAAAACACGCATCGCGGAAACCATTTTTCGCCTGACGGGTCGAAATGGAAGAATACGACTACTCCCACTAGGCATAGCAGTACTACGCCCGTTATGGCGGCTTTCCTCCGTAAAGGCTTCATCCGCTGCTATATAGACGTGATTACATCGTCAATGTCCAGCTCGCTGACACCGGCCCAGATTAGTAGTGAAATCCAGGCCAGTATAACTATCGCGCTGCAGACAATGCCTGCAATACTGAAACCGCGGGCTCTTCTGCTGGCTTTTTCCGCTTCGTCATAAAGGCCTTTCTGGTATTTCGACGACACGTCGATGGCACTCAGAATTCCTATAAGTCCGAATGGAAGGCAGCACATCGCAGTGCAGACTATCGAGAGGGCGAGATAGGTGCGTGGGCAAGGTCTTGCGAACTTGTAGCTCGCATCTTCTTTTAATGCCGCTCCGCAGTGCTGGCAGAAAATGTCTTGGTCACCGACCGGAAATCCGCATTGTGGACAATACATCATAAATGAAGTTATTTGAGATAATTACCGTCGCCGTCCTTATAGGTGTTGCAAGCGATCATTATAAGGTCTACGATGTACCAGATTCCGCAACCGCCACCGGTAAGCAGCATAAGGATACCTGTAGCTATGTTTCTAGTGTAGAATCTGTGAAGGCCAAGTACTCCTCCAAATGCGCATAAAAGAAGCGCGATGAGCCATCTCTCGTCGTTTTTAACTGGCGGCGTATAGCTCTGATTGGAAGCGTTTAGCGGCTGTCCGCATTTGGGGCAGAAAGAAGCGCCGTCTTCGTGGGGCGCACCACATTTAGGACAATACATCATAACTATGAAATTTAAGGTTTGTTTTTACACAGGACATTATTCCGAGTACTATGAGAAGTACGGCGTGGAGTTCGTGCTGAAGGGTGGCAAAAAGAATCCCGATGTTCCAGTCTATTCCATAAATGGCTGAAAGACATAGAGCTATCAGATAGTGATAGGCTCCGACTCCTCCCGGTACCGGGATTACCGATGCGAGATTTCCCACGGCAGCGAGCAGCAGGGCATCGTAGACGTTAAGTCCGGAAAGCGCCGGAACTGCCTGCAGGATAAAGTGGTACATAAAGATATACATTACCCAAAGCAAAGCGGTGAATGCCAGAAATGCTCCCTTGTTACGAATCTTCCGGAACGAGATGAATCCTTGGCCGACACCGCCGAGGAAATTGGCCACGGCGCCGCAGACCTTGTTAGCCCGCCGAAATCTGAAGCACAGGCAGATGATGAGCACTAATGCCGCGATTCCGCATCCTGCCCATATCAGTGCGGTCCTGCTGCTTGTCACCGGTGCGACGATGTGCTGCGTGAAAAACTCGCCGATAGCATCGCTGCCGCTCAGTATCGCTATGAATGCCAATAGTATAATGGCCAATGCATCCCACGCCCGCTCCATTATTTCGGTGCCCAGGACGGCGTCGTAATTGGCTCCGCCCCTGCAGGCGAAGGCGCAGCGCACCAATTCCCCTGAACCGGAGAGGATGGCGTTCGTGAGGTTGCCGATGTTGTTAGCGTGCCAAGTGGTCCAGGTGCTGATGTTCGCATCGAGCGGCTTGAGCATCACTTTCCAGCGAAGGGCTCTAATCCAGATGGTCGCCAGAACGCAGAGCAGAAAGAGCACTATGAACCCCCATCGGGTACATTTCAGGTTTTCCCAGAAATCGGCCCAATTTATCCCTTTGAACGCCATATAGATAAGTGTTATGGCCAGCAGAAGGGAAACTCCCAGTTTCATCTGTTTTTTCAACTTGGTGCTCATAACCTCACAAATTTAGTAAAATCCCCAAAATACCTGCATCATTTTAAGGTAACTTTTCGGTCTATCTGAGTTTTCGCTCGCAGCAAAAGACACCCCTCGGACGGGGGAAAATATCAGGGTGTATTTGCAGATTCGAGGAGCTTTCGCCATCATTGTTTCGACTTCGCATCATACTCTTGTCCATGATTTTCGGACGAAAGAATTTTGTTTATTTACCTAATTTCAAGAAGTATTGTCGCTCCGTTTCAGTGAATTTTTCTATAGCGTAACGGAGCATGGTTCGTGGCATAGATGAGGCTCGAGGGTAAAGCCAATTGGCAAGGCGTTCGGAGTCTCGTTTGCCTGCTTCGCGAAGCAACCATCCGACTGCTTTTTCCAGTAAGTCGTGAAGGTGTTTATTTTCGTTTAGAAATAAATCGGCGATGGCGAATGTGTCGTCTAACTGTCCGGCACGTACAAAGGTCATAGTGCTAACGATTCCGATGCGTCGCTCCCAAATGGTCTTGCCGTTTCCGGCAAGATCGTAGAGTAAGGTACGATCCTTATCTAATAGCCACACTCCGAGGAGGGGATAGCAACTTAGGTCAACGAGGTCCCAGTTGTTGATAAATGTAGTATGTGAGAGGTAGAAGTATATGCAATCTTGCTGGACTTCCGGCTTTTTCTTCGAATGTGAGAATATTTCAATCAGTGTCAGTAAGGCGGCTAATCGAAGTTCGTGGTATCCGCTTGAAATGCACTCTTCCAAATCTTCGAATGTGACTTCTTTCCACGTGTTTTTTACAACTTCGCGTGTGATTGGCACTTTTATCCCCAGAAATTTATCACCTTCACCGTATTGGCCTGGACCGCATTTGAAAAAACGGGATAGACCGGCTACTTGTGAAGGGTCTTGATGGGAAAGCATATGGGATAGGAGAGTGTTTGCCATATAAAGGTGTTCTTTTTCTTATGATGCCAATTTAGTTAATTTTTTTGAGATTGAAATGTTTTCGGCTTCTCTTTCGCTCGCGGCAAAGACATCCCTCGGGCTGGGAAAAAATATCAGGGTGTATTTGCTGTCTCGCGGAGGGGAGGAGATGAAAAAACGGATGGCCTGTGTGAGCCATCCGCGAGAGATTTAATAATAACCACTATTTGCTATAATTTCCAACTTCCCATCCTGTTCCGTCTTGATTCCAATTCTTGAATGTCAGGCAGTCATTTGCATCTGAGATGGTCAAATCTCCACTGGTGTTCCAACGGTTATTGTTGAATTCGTGTGTTTTATGTTCTGTCGGACTTCTTCTATAAAGCTTTAATCCGGTAGTGCCTTTTGGAAGCTCTGCTTTGAACTCTGTTGTCTCTCCGATTTTTTCGAAGTCAATCCACATACCTGTTATGCTTTCACCCCATATCCAAGCATCTATAACAGCACCATCATTTGCCCAGTCGCCGGCTTTGAGGTAGAATGTCCTTGTCTCTGCTGGTCTTTCCGTATAAGTTACCTCGCCGAGGTTGTAAATTGAGTTACGCTTAAGCTCGATTGGTTTTGTGTATACGTTGTCCTTGACTTTAGCGGCTTTATCATTAACGACTTCGAGGGTGAATCCATTAGCGAGTGTGCCTGGGATGCAAGACATATAGTAAGTCTGTCCGTTTACGAAATCACCTACGACTTTAACGTAATTATTCTTTTCGTATTTATCGCCATCGGTAGTAATCAAAGAACCTTCGGTATTAAAGCTGAAATTACCTGAAAGAACGGCATCGGTAGCGTACACGCAAACCTCCTTAATGTTATCGCTCTTTACAGTGAATTTAAGAAGCGCGCAAGCATTCTTAAAGCTGAGTGCTGTATTTTCCGTGTAAGCTACTGCCACGTGGCCCTCAGGGTCGTAAGTGCCGACTGTCGCAGTCTGCTCCGGCTTAAGGTAAAGCTTGTTGATGGTCCTATCTACCGATGCATTCCACCAAGCATTTGTAGCTAAACTGTTAGGGCATACCGCGATAAATTTATCTCCCGTGAAAGTGGCGGTTTTGTCTTCAATTTCGAATTCCGCAGTAGCTGCATTTGTTGCTTTGGTAACGTATTTTTGAGATTCGTATGCCTCAGACTCTGTTTTCTTTCCATTAAATATACGAATCTCGTCCTGGTTCCAAAGAGACTGTTTGCCGCTTAAAACCGTCTTCGTCTCAGGGGCGAACGATGCTGTGAAAACTATGCTCTCTCCCTTAGCCGGTGCCTGCTGTTCAGATTTCTGACAAGCAGAGAAAAGTGCCAGTGCACTTAATAATAGAGTGGATGTAATAATTCTTTTCATAACCTTCATTTTTACCAAGTGATTGTTTCTTCCTGCCATTCTTCTATCGAAGCAGGGCTAGCTGTAGGAAAGTTGCTCCCACAGAGGATGTTTTGTGCCTCAAGGGCGATTTCCAGAATTTCTGGTCTTTCGTAGTTATTTTTCATACGCTCAGTGTGTTTATTCTTTAATTAATAAATGGAATGTGCCTTGCGGACAGTCGGAGAATACTATCTTCCTCTCTCCGTTTTCAGGCATATCGTAAGTATTTGAAGTGAATACGTCTCTCCACTTGCCTCCGAATGGTGGCCAAGCCGTAAGATCGCTATTCTTAGTGTCGAAGTTACCGACGAGCACGAATCCGTCGCCTCCGTTAGTGCAGTAAAGTGCGCGCTGAGTCCATCCGCTACCGGCTTCTATGGTAAATGTAGCTGAAGATGCGAACAGTGAAGGGTGAGAGAAGCGGAACTCGAGCAGTTTCGCATAAGTGTCGTAAAGACCCTTTCGCGAAGCATCGTCGTAGTATTCCCAGTGTATAGGCTTGGCACTTGTCCTGCCGCCCTCCTCGATGGAAATATCGTAGCCGAGCTCGCCGAACTGCCAAATCATCTTCGGACCGGGTATGAGCATAGAGAATGCCGCATTAAGTCCGAGCCTTTGCATACGCACTCCGAGGTCGCTCTGGCAAGCACCGTTACCCCATTGGGCCGCCTTGTAGGCCGTACGCTCCTCGTCGTGGCTCTCCATAAATCCTACGAGCGAACCGAACGGCATACCGCACTTGCCGCTCCACATCCAGCCCAGGTCGTCTCCGTCCTTGAGCCAGCCCATAGCAGTCTGGCAGTAAGCATTGTTCATATTCTTCCAGAGCTGCATCCCCGCTTGGGCCAATTCGTTCTCCTCTTTGGTCTCGCAGAAATGCTCGCAGATCATCACTGCGTTAGGATTGGCCTGGAAAATCGCACTCGCATAATCTTTCAAGATGGCGATACGCGAAGCGTCGTAATTGCCCACATTGCTCTCGTTGCACTTGCGCTGGGTGAATCCCTTCGTGAGGTCGAATCGGAATCCGTCGAAGCGGTATTCGTCCATCAGGTAGACCAAGCTGCGCTTGATGTGCTCGCGCACCATCAGGTTTTCGTGGTTAAGGTCGTGATAGACAGAGTATGGGTGTGGTGCAGTGACGTTATACCACGGGTTGTTCTCGGCAGTGCAGCTCTTCGAGCTGTTCCAGTAGAGTCGCGCCATAGGGTGAACACCGGTGGTGTGGTTATAGACCACGTCCAGCAGTACGGCGATTCCGCGGGAGTGACATTCGTCGATGAAATGCTTGTACATCTCGCGTGTACCGTAGGCCTTGTCCAGTGCGAAGTAGGCTCTCGGGTTATAGCCCCAGCTGTCGTTACCGTCGAACTCCTGGCACGGCATAAGCTCTATCGCGTTAATTCCCAGATTATCGAGGTAGTCGAGCTTCTCGAGTGCACCGTTGATGTCGTGTGTGGCGCTGAAATCCCTGAAATGGAGCTCGTAGATGACCAGATCGTTCTTATCCTTTATCTTAAAGTCTTTATTCTTCCACTCGAAAGCCGGTTTCGAAGTCTGGAAAGCTCCCACGATACCTGAGGTATTAGCCGGGAAAGATGGCAAATTAGGATAGGTGGTAGAAGAAATCCACTTGTCGTCACCGTCGTAAGTAATCTCGGTGTAAGGGTCATAGGTTCTGAAACTCTCACCCTCAGTGTCGATTAGCTGATATTGGAAGCGGTATTCCTTACCCTCCGTAAGGCCGGTGAATGTGTGCCACCAGCATCCCTTGTTTTCGTCGCGCTTCATCTGGTAGCTGTTAGATACCTTCCAATTGTTGAAGTCGCCCAGTACGAAGCAGTGGTCGTAGCTCTTTCCTTCAGTGTCCTTATCGTAGAAGGCCACGCACACGGAAGTAGGGCTCAAGTAATTGATACCTATCTGAGTACCTGAAGGCATAGCCTCCTTTACCACGGCTGCAGGCACGAACGTGTCAGCGGCGTCGTCGAGCTCTACGAAGAGGTCGTCAGTCTGCTTCGAACCGTCTGCGTTACGAACCACCACGCCGATTTTCGTCATTTCGTCCTCCGGACCCGCTCCGAACCATTTCCTTATGCTCGGGCCGATTTCCAGTTTCCAGACGTTCTCCACCTCGGTCGGGGCCAATTTGCACTTGTCCGTATTGATAGCCCACTCGGACTGCACGAACGAGTCCCCGTTAAGGGTTCTAATCCAAATGTGAACATAGAGTTCGCCGGTGAATCCAGCAAACGGGAATGAGCCACCTGCCTTATAATAAAGTGTGCAACTCTTCTCCGTAGATGGACGTGTAGGGTCGGATGAAAGTCCTGCAGGAAGTGCGTTAAGGTCTGTGCTGCCTCCCGGAACGTCAGGCTTGGCTGACGGGGTGCAAGCGGCGCCTCCGAAAACGAGAAAGGCGCTCAAAAGAATCGATACTATTTTATTTATATTCATAATCGGTTATGTTTCAGTGTTTGTGCCGTTTACAAAACTAAAAATTAATCGCATTAATCCAACAGTTCTACGGACGAAATGACATATTTTGGGGATGAACGGCGCGTATAATAGAATAATTCAAAATTGGAATTTGATAAAAATAGTATAACTTAGCGCAAAATTAGAATATTATGAACGTAGCTATCGTAGGAGCCAGCGGGGCGGTAGGGCAGGAATTTCTCCGCGTGCTGGATGAAAGGAACTTTCCTATAGACGAATTATATCTTTTCGGCTCGAGCCGCAGTGCCGGTTCTTCCTGTGTCTTCCGCGGGAAAGAGTATATCATTAAGGAACTTAAGCATAACGACGACTTTCGCGACGTCGACATAGCCTTCGTGTCTGCGGGAGGCAGCACCTCGAAGGAATTTGCCGCCGACATTACCAAGTTCGGCGCAGTGATGATAGATAATTCCAGTGCATTCCGTATGGACCCGCAGGTGCCTCTCGTGGTGCCGGAAGTGAACCCGGAAGATGCGCTGAACAGGCCTAAGGGCATAATTGCCAATCCTAACTGTTCCACCATCATTATGGTGGTGGCCCTGGCTGCCATAGAGAAGATCTCTCATATAGAAAAGGTCTATGTGTCTACCTATCAGGCAGCGAGCGGCGCGGGCGCACAGGCCATGACAGAGCTTCTGGAGCAATCGCGACAGAGCCTGAATGGGGAGGAAGTGAAAGTAGACAAGTTCGCGTACCAATTGGCATTCAATCTAATCCCGCACATCGACGTCTTTACGGACAATGGTTATACGAAGGAAGAGATGAAGATGTTCGACGAGACGCGCAAAATCCTGCACAGCGATGTCCGTACGAGCGCCACTTGCGTCAGGGTTCCGGCGCTGAGATGTCATTCGGAGAGCATCTGGGTGCGCACCGAGAAGCCGGTCAGCGTGGAGCAGGCTAAAAAGGCCTTTGCCGAGGGTAAGGGCCTGACTCTTATGGATAATCCGTCCGAAAAGGAGTACCCTATGCCGCTTTTCCTCCAGGGAAAGGATGACGTGTACGTGGGTAGAATCCGTAAAGACATCGCCGACGATAACGGCCTCACTTTCTGGGTGGTATCCGACCAGATAAGAAAAGGTGCAGCGCTTAACGCCGTGCAGATAGCGGAGTGGCTACTTGAGTTCCATAAGAAAGGCGGAGAGGCTGACGTCAGACGGCAGGCCAATCTTCTTCCTTATGCGGTAGCGGGCCGCTTCCACACCCTTTAGCGAGATGTTCATCATAGAAGCTATCTCCTTAGATGACAGATTCATACACAGATAGGAACAGAACCTGAGGTCCGAGCTCGTAAGGCTTGGATATCGGCTTTTCAGGATTTGGAAGAAGTTCCCGTGGATGCGGTCGAAGTTCTCCTGGAATAATTGCCAATCCTGCTCGCTGGAAATCTGCGAGTCTATCGCCGATATCATCTTGCGGTAGTATTTGTCCGGATAGGCGCTTCCTATGGCGTTTTTCTGAACGCTGAGCTCTTCCTTAAGGTCGAGAAGAATCTTGTTCTTGTTCAGAAGACTCATCGTGGTCGATGCTATCTCGCGGCTCTTGGCATTCAGCTCTGACTCCAGTCGCCTGTTTTCCAATTCTTTCTTCTGGCTATCCACCCTTCGCTTTATGGAGAGGCAGATAAAGCCTATGCTGAGTAGGGCGAAGAGTATGTATAGGATATGTGCTCCCGTGCTGCGCCATAGGGGAGGTCTGATTCGAAAATCCGTACTTATCTCGTCCAGCACGTCTGAAGAATTGTTCACGACGCGCACGTTCAGGCGGTAATGTCCTTCGCTGAGGTGGCTAAGGTCTATTTCCTCGCCTTCTACGCTTCTCCAGAGAGCGTCGCGTCCGTCGAGTCGATATTCGATGTGCTTGTTACCTATCTCGGAGTAAGAAGGATAAGAATAGGTGAACTTGACCAGCTTGCTGGCGTAGTTCCAGATAAGGGGCTTGTCGAGGTCGATGTTTTCGTATTGAGAACCGTCGTTTTCGGAGATTCCTACCTCGCATAGCCTTAGAGAAGGTCTCCATTCGTTCGTGGTCTCGGGAAGATGGTCCGGGATGAAGGCCAATGAGTTGTCTAGGGTCATAATGGACCAGCCCTCAGGTCCGGACTTTATTTCTTTAAGGAGGTCTACTGAGTTACTGTCGAAAATACTATAGGATATTCTTTCGATAGGCACGTCGTCGTCGGAAAAGTCTACCAGAAAGGCATCGTCCTGATTTAATACCCAGTATTTCTTACCATTGTAACTGTTAATGTTCATTATGTTACGTATGTTTCCGAGTTTTCGGTTCAGTGCCACGTATGGGATGATTTTACCCGACATGTCGTCGTAGGTGTAGATGCGCTTTTCGTCGTAGAAAATGGTCCTGCCGTTTATCTTCTTTACCTTGACGAGGCGATATTCGTCGTCGTATTCCGGAGAAGGGTAGTAGATGACTTCGGCGGCGTTACGCATATTCGAATCTAGCGTGATCCTGTATAGCCCGCGGCTGTTATGTCCGGCCCATATATTTCCCATAAAGTCTATGTCTATGGTGCTTATGGGCTGTATGAATCCTTCTATCCGGTGTGAAAAGAGCCACTTTCCGTCTTGCTTGACGTAGAGACAAAGCTTCGTGTAGGTGCCTTCTATAAGCACATCCTTTCCGTTTATGATGCCTTCAGCGAGGCAACTTCCACCGGCGCTTCCTTCGGACAGGCGTTGCGATTTTCTGTCTGAGAGCAGGTATGTCTCTGCATTTGTTCCGCAGAATAATTGGCCGTCCTTTTCCTTAAGATAGAGGACAGGGCCCTGGATATGCTTGATCTTTTGCACGTCGGAAAGGGAGAGGTTGTCCGAAGAAAGCACTCCCACGTAGAGGCCCTGGTTGCTGCCTATATAAACATAAGGCGCGCGGAATTGGACGCAATAGACCGAACCCACGTTTTCGCTGATGCCACGAATGTAGCGTATGCCGCTGTTACTGTCTACCAGTCCTATCCCTGAGTCCATAGCCAGGAATACATCTCCTTCCTTATTTTCGCCTATGTTTAGAATGGTGTTTCCGTTAAGTACGTCGGATGCGTCTATGTTCCAGAGTTTGTGTCCGTCGCTGTCTATGGCGGTACACCCGAACAGGCTACTTCCTATGATAATGTCGCCGTCGCTGCTAAGGTATGCCTTATTTACTTCACCACCTATTAGCCTGTCGTCACAGTCGGTAGCCCATCGGCGAAGTGTCACTCCATCCCAGTTATAGATGCCTTCGTTCTTAGTGACTATCAAATCGCTCTCCTCTTCGCGCGGGAGCACCGCCACCATTCTCTCTTTCCACGGATGGGGGATTGTCTTCACGCTTCGCGAGGCCAAGTCTATCTCCGAAAAGCCGTGGGCGCTGCTAAGTATGGTGTTTCGGGAGTCTATCCCTATGCTTTCGTTAAACTCTTTAGTATCAAAGAAAGAAACATCGTTGTTGGCGGGGTTGAATATGAAAATCGTGACGAAAGAGTGGAAAATTATGAGCTCGTTCCACCTGAAGATGTTCCAGATTTCTTCATTGTTCATATTATAGTTTTCCAGCAAATCCGACAGTGATGTATAAGAGAGTCGTCCGTTAGGAAGGGTCTCATAATAGCCGAATTCCTCGAAGGAACCGGCGTAGATGCGTCCCGAATCATATAGTGTAGAGCGTATTATGCTTCCTCCCTTTATGGGTGTTACGCTCCAGTTCTGCGAGTCGAATCGAATGAGCCCCGATGCGTTTCCGAAATAGGCCACGTCGTTATCGTCGCAGGTAATCGACCATATCTGATTCGAGAAATGGTGGTCGCTTTTGTTCCAAACCTTAGCTATCGGCGTGGATTCTTGGGCCCATAAGCCTACTGTCGACAGTAAAAATAACCCTATGAAGTGCAGTTTTCGAGAACTCATAATTCCGTAATTTTCTTACAAATATAATTAAATTATTTAATGGTAGTGAAAAAATAGGGTCTTGTTTTTAACCCTATTTTAGCGGTAGGTGCGTTTATAGGGTCGCAATGTGTTTTTTGATAGAGATAGATTTATATATTTGCATTCGAGAAAACACCGAAATTTGTAGCCAGATGAAGAGAATAAGTATTTTAGTATCTGTTTTATCAATTTTAATCTGTTTAAGTTCTTGTCACAGGACACAGAACGCGGAAGGTTTGTATGTACTTCCGCATAATCTTACGGCGGAAGCTTTCCCTGCTCACGTGGAGTTTAATTGGAATTCTTCGCAGGGCGCGGAGTTCGACTTGTATTTGAAGTCGGGAAAGAAGTTCGAGATGCTTTCCACCGTAAGCACTAGTCCTTATCTGGACTGGAGCCTCGACGAGTCCGACAACTCTCGCGCGCGTACATATTACATGCTTCCTCACGGAGTGAACCCTCGCTCGCTTAAGAAAGACGAATTGGCCCGTGTGAAAGTGGACGTGCAGGTGCCCGAAAGAAGCGATGAGGCTCTTCTGGACCTGACCCAGCGTTATACGACGCGCTACTTCGCGCAGTTCTCGGATGCCATATCGGGTATGGCTCGCGAGAGGAGTAATTCTACTAATGGTAATCCTGTGACCACGGGAGGTACAGGCTTCGGGATAATGGCGCTTATCGCCGGCATAGAAAGAGGATATATTTCTCAAGAGGAAGGATTTGAGATTTTCGACAAGATTCTCGACTTTCTGGACAGCGTGGAGAGATTTCACGGAGCGTGGGCGCATTGGTATGAGCCGGATACGCGTACCGTTCATCATTTCAGTAAATACGACGACGGAGCAGACCTCGTGGAGACGGCATTCCTCGTGCAGGGATTGATAACCCTTAGACAGTATGCGAAATTTATCCGTCCGGATATGAGCGTTCGCATCGAAAGGCTAGTTCGTGGCGTGGAATGGGATTGGTTTACGAAAGATGGAAGCGAGAATCTGTATTGGCATTGGTCTAAGAACTATGGATGGAAGATGAATCACCGCATAAAGGGATTCGATGAGACTTTAATTACTTATGTGTTGGCCGCTGCATCGAAAACTCATCCGATAAAGGCCGAGGTGTACGAGAAGTGCTATAAGAATTCCGACTACTATTATAACGGCAAGTCCTACTTCGGAATCGAGTTGCCGCTTGGTATGGAATACGGCGGACCGCTCTTCTTTACGCACTATTCTTGGCTGGGCCTGAATCCTAAGGGCTTGACTGACGGAAAGGTGGATTATTTCGAGAGAAACCGCGCACACGCGCTGATTCATTATAAGTATGCGGTGGAGAACCCTAAGCAGCATAAGGGATTTGGCCCGGATCTGTGGGGATTTACCTCTTCCGACGATATGATGGTAGGCTATACGAGCCATCATCCGGGAACCGATGCCGAAAACGGTACCGTGTCTCCTACGGCAGCCATTTCTTCCATAGTCTATACTCCGGAAGAGTCGCTGCAGTGTCTTAGACATCTCTATTACGATTTGGGCGAGACCGTGTTCGGGCCGATGGGATTCTACGATTCGTATAATCCTTCGCTCGTGGAAGGACAGCAGGTGGTAAAGAGCTATCTGGCTATCGACCAGGGTCCTATCGCAGTTATGATAGAGAATTATCGTTCGTCTCTCCTGTGGGACCTCTTTATGAGCGCTCCGGAGATTCAAACAGGACTCGAGGCTTTAGGTTTTACTTACAAAAAATAAAATAGTATGAAACGTTTGACTGTTTTCTTAGCAATGCTTTTCGCCGCTGTTTCCGTATGGGGACAGTCAGTCAAGGTGGAAGGTACTGTGCTTGATAACGAAGGTTATCCGCTTCCGCAGGCTGCCGTGTTCGTAAAGGGCGGCACCACCGGAGTCGTAACCGATTTCGACGGTAATTATTCGATTACGGTTCCTTCGGATGCAGTTCTCGTATTCTCATTCCAGGGTTATACCGAGAGGGAAGAGGCTGTAAACGGAAGAGAAAGAATCGACGTTACGCTAACCGTCGACAATCTTCTTCTCGAAGAAAGCGTGGTAGTGGGTTATGGTACGCAGAAATCAAAGGACCTTACCGCTCCTATAGTTACCATTAAGGGTGGGGAACTGACCAAGCAGGCCGCTTCTTCTCCTATGGCAGCCCTTCAGGGTATGGTCAGCGGCGTGCAAGTCATCAATAGCGGTGCCCCTGGCTCCACTCCTAAGGTAAAGGTACGTGGCGTGGGCTCCATCAGCGACTATGCCAATCCTCTCTACGTAGTGGACGGAGTGTTCCAGGATAACATTGACTTCCTGTCATCTAACGATATAGAGAGCCTGACAGTGCTCAAGGACGCATCTGCGGCAGCCATCTATGGTGTACGCGCAGCGAACGGCGTGATCATCGTCACCACTAAGAAAGGTACTAAGGACCACTTGAGCATCAATTACGAAGGCTATGCCGGCGTGCAGGTTCCTATTAACATAATGCCATTGGCGAACAAGGCCCAGTATGTCGAGCTTCGTAACGAGGCTAACAAGAACACCATAGGATGGACTCCTATTAGTGCGGACGCCTTCCCCGGAGACACTGACTGGTATGCCGAGCTGGTAAAGCCTGCGTTCACCACAAACCACTCTGTCGACCTCTCAGGCGCATCGGACAATACGAATTATTCGGTGGGACTCAGCTATTACTATCAGGATGGCATTATGAATCACACCACTAACGATTACGACCGTATCAACATACGCACCCGCTTGGACCAGAAAATGACCTCTTGGCTCAAGATGGGCGTAAACTCGGTGCTTTCTCGCTATAAGAGAAATAATTATAACTCAAACGCTTTCTATCAGGCTTTCCTTAATCCGCCTGTATATAACGTCTATAACGAGAGTAACACCGATGCCTACCCGGTTCATTTCGATTCTCCGCAGCTTTACGGATTTGCCAATGCCTATGGTAATCCGATAGCCAGCGCATACTATAACAATTCCGGCGAAAACGGGCTCAAGGAAGTGCTGTCCGCTTATGCTGAGTTCACTATCATTCCGCAAGCTCTCACCTTCAAGACTTCGTATAATATGGATTTCTATTTCTATGACAGCCATAATTATACACCGGAGTTCAATGTAGGTGGAAGTCAGAGTGTTAACACATCGTCACTCACTAAAACATTTGGTTACGGATTAAACCAGATCTTGGATAACGTCCTCACCTATAATGGAAATGCCGAGCGTCACAGCTGGTCTTTGATGTTAGGTAATTCGGTAAGGACACAGCTTAGCCGCTCTCTTACGGGAACCCGCAATGCTGTTCCTAATTTCGACAGTGCCTCGCTTTATCTCGTAAACGGTTCGTCTCGTAATCAGCTCGCAAGCGATGGCGGCTCGCGCTATAACGGCGTGTCCTTCTTCGCCCGCGGTACTTACAATTATTCCGAAAAGTATCTTGCTACTTTCACCCTTCGCGCGGACGGTTCGTCCAAATACCAGCAGAAGTGGGGCATCTTCCCATCTGCCGGATTGGCCTGGAATGTCACCGAAGAGGATTTTATGAGTGAACAGCATTTCTTTGACTACCTGAAAGTCAGGGCCTCGTGGGGTATGCTCGGTAACGATAATGTTCCTGCCAACTCGTCCGCGATCCTCGGCACCTCCGGAATGGGCGCTTCTGCCGTATTCGGAGACACTGTATTCGACGGCGTCGGTGCGCAGACCGTGGTAAACAACTACCTTAAGTGGGAAGTCGTGACCGAGGCCAATCTGGGCGTCGACTTTTCTACCTGTTCGAATCGCCTGCGTGCGGAAATCGACGTCTACGACCGTATAACCGACAACGTCGTGTTCCTGACCCCTATCGCAGCCGGAGGCGGTACTACGAATCTGCTCTCCAACAATGGTTCCGTAATGAACCTCGGACTCGAAATGAGCCTTAACTGGAACGACAGCATAGGAGAGGACTTCTCGTATAACCTGGGGCTGAACGCCACCTTCAACCATAACGAAGTTACGAAACTTAGTGGTTTGGAGTTAAGTAGCTACGATTATGTGCCCGGAACTTCGGTTAATGGTAATTATGCCACTCGTGCCGCTATAGGCTATCCTATCGGAGGTTTCTGGGGATATAAGATAGACGGGGTCTACGCTTCCGAGAAAGAGGCTCTCCAAGACCCTGTAAATCAGATAATAAAGGATGCCGGTTATTTTAAGTACCACGACGTTACGGGCGACGGTACCGTAAATAAGGACGACATTACCTATCTGGGAAGTCCGCTTCCGTGGATGATACTCGGATTCAACGTGGGACTCAACTATAAGAATTGGGACTTCAGTATGCTCATAAACGCTCAGGTGGGTAACAAGATACTCAACCTAAAGCGTATGCAGCGAGGCATATTCTCAGAGGCTAACTACGACCTCGATTTCTACAAGAACAGATGGACTAAGGACAACAAGTCGAACACTTATCCGTCAGCGGAAGCTGCAGGAACCAGTTTCATCCAGACTTGTAACGAGTTCTACCTCGAGAATGGTTCTTCATTCAACATTAACAACATTCAGGTGGGATACACGTTTACCGGTATGAAATGGGCACGCAGCATCAGGGCCTATGTATCGGCGCAGCGTCCGCTCTGCTTGTTCGGATATAACGGATTCACCACCGAAATCGGAGGCTCTCCGGTGTCATCGGGCATAGACAACAGCGTATATCCTATGCAGTCCATCTATACGGCAGGCGTAAGTGTAAACTTCTAATGGAGGAATAAGTATGAAAAAGATAATCAATATAATAGCCGGAGCTAGCGTGATTCTTCTCGCAGCATCTTGCGATGATTTTTTGAATATCCGCGTCGAAGGCACCATGCCTTCTTCCGGCACCGACTACACTAAGGCCGAGAATATCTTTCAGCCTGTAAGTGCCGCCTACGCCCAGATGAGAGGGGATATCTGGTTTCCGTACATCTGTGTGGGTGACGTCTCTTCAGACGATTCCGACACCGGTTCGGCCGTAGGAGACAATGCCTATGCCACCGCGATGAACAACTACACCTTCGATCCGGGCAACTATATGTTCAACAGCCTCTGGACGGGTTACTATAACATCATCTCCGCAGCTAACAACGCCATCTATCAGGAAGGCAAGTATGCCGAGGCGATGAAGACCGAGGAGAACAAGCTTTATGCTCGCCAGTGTGCCAATGAGGCCAAGCTTATTCGCGCATTTGCTTACACTTGGCTATACAGGACGTTCGGCGAGGTGCCGATCGTAAGGTACGGGATGACTTCGGACGAATTGGCCGATAATCCACAGGTGAAAAAGGAAGAGCTGTACAAATATATCCTGCAGGACCTCGACGAGGCCATAGACACGCTTCCGGCGTCTTATTCGAAGAACTGGGGCACGCGCTACACTAAATACACTGCACTCGCACTCAAGGCGAAGGCAGCGATGTACTTCGGAGATTGGCAGGGCGCGGCAGACGCTGCAGGCGAGGTCATCGCATCGGGCAAATTCTCTCTCGTGGACGATTACAGGTTCCTGTTCTCGGTAGACGGAGAAGGATGCAGCGAATCCCTTATGGAGATAGAAGGCTCTGATTTGGGCCAGAACAGCGGCGAGGCGCCTTACCTCCTATATGCTTATTATCAAGGACCTCGTAACAATAGTCCGTCTAATATGCAGGGTTGGGGCTTCAATGTGCCAAACGATAACCTGAAGGCTTTTCTGAGCGGCAGGGGGGATGCAAAGCGTATCTCCATTACTTATCTCGAGAGAGGAACTACCACTCCTGAAGGAGATTACATCTCGGACAAGTGTCCTAATCCTTATTATAACGGAAAGGTCTATACGCCAAGCAGCTATAATACTTTTAATACGAATGCCTATGGTTACGACCATAATATAAGGCTCATTCGTTATGCGGAAGTGCTTTTGATATATGCCGAGGCGCTTGCTAACGGCAAATCCACGGATAAGTGCACTCTCAGTGCCGACGATGCGCTCCATCAGGTGCAGAATCGTGCGGGAATTGCCACTACTGCTGCCAGCCTTCAGAACATCTGGGATGAGAGAAGGGCGGAGCTGGCTCTGGAGAACAACCGCATATTCGATTTGATTCGTCTGGGCAAGGTAGGGGAAGTGGTCGGAGAGAAGATTCCGGCTGCGAAGACTAATTTCCATTCTTTTTTCCCTATCCCGTCGGAACAGATCACCCTTAACAAAGCCCTCGTGCCATCACCAGGATATGTATATTAAACAATTAAAACAAACCAATATTAATTAATTATCGTTATGAAAAAGATTTATGTATTCGGCGCAGCAGCGCTTGCACTTTGCGCCATCTCTTGTAACAAAGAGAACAACGGACCTGACACTCCTAACGGAAAGCCGGAGATTACCGTAGCTAAGGATGCTCTCGTAGCATACCTTCCTTTCGAAAATGAGACAGCAGGTACTGCAGAGCTCACAATTTCCGACAAGGGTAAGACCACAGAGGCGAACTTCGTAGAAGGCCGTACGGGAAAATGCTTCCAGGGTGGTGAGAACCAATATCTTATCTACAGCGTTCCTGCAGATAGCCCTATCAGAACCATGAAGGGATTCACATACTCAGCTTGGGTAAACCAGCCGGAAATCCCACAGTCACAGGAGCCTGTTCCTATGTATTTCCAGCTCTCTAACCTCGATAAGGACACTCCTGACCACTTCTGGGGAAATATCGCTTTCGCAGTAGACCGCACAGATGAAGGTGCAGGTTACCTTACCTATAAGACCTGCTTCCGTCACGGACAGGACGGCGCCATCTGGAAGACTTGGAACGGAGACTACGGCGAGTGCTTCCCTGCAGGACGCTGGAATCACCTCGTTTACTCTTACAATAACGAGACTTCAGAGTTCCACGTATATGTAAATGGAGCTGACGTAACTCCTGAAAATGCAGTAGCTTGCGTAATGAGTGAGAAACCTGCCGGAGACCTCGAGTTCATCGGTGCAGACCAGATCGTCATCGGCGCTTGGCTTCCTAAGCTTCTCGACGGAGCAGTTGACAACTGGATGGGCTGGATGGACAAGTCTCAGATCGACGAGTTCCGCCTCTACAGCCGCGCTCTTACAGCTGATGAGGTTTCACAACTCTACAGAGCAGAGGTAGCTAACATCAACGAGTAGTTATTTATATTAAGGGTGGGCCCGTCGAGATTCGGGCTCTCCCTTTCACTTTATTTATGAAAAGAGGACTTAAGTTATTATTATTCTTTTCTTTGCTTTCAGCTTGCGTCCCTTCTGAAAAGGAAGCTCCAGTGGAGAAGGCAGAGATGGTGTCTGTCGTTTTCAACGGCAAGACCATCCCATCTACTAAAGTTCCGATGGGCGTGAGCGGCAGCGTAGAATATGTCCTGACATTTACGAAGAACCTGGACATAAACGATTTTAACACTGCCCTTGTTTCTTGTAACGGAACCAGCCTATCAGCGTTCGATTTCAGCGCCGATGGAAAGGAGCTTCACATAAAGTCGAATACAGCCTTGCCTTTTTTTAAGAAAATCTCGATTAACCTTTACGCAGGAAAAAACTTCGGCGTAAACTTAAGCGAAAACTATAAACTGTCCTTCGTCACGGAGTACGACCCTTCGGACAAATTCGAGAGAATCTCGAAGGACGAACTTTTCGAAAAGGTCCAGAAACAGACATTTTCATATTTCTGGGATTATGCGCATCCGACGTGCGGGCTTGCCAGGGAAAGGCTTGGCTCGGGGAACACCGTTACGACGGGAGGTTCCGGATTCGGACTAATGTGCATCCCGGTGGGCGTAGAACACGGGTGGATTACCCGCGAACAAGGCGCGCAGCATCTGCTTAAGGCAGTCACGTTCTTAGGCGAAAAGGCTCAGCGTTTTCACGGCGCGTGGCCGCATTGGCTCGACGGGCAGAGCGGTAAGGCACTCGCATTCAGTACTTATGACGATGGCGCAGACTTGGTGGAAACCGCATTTCTGGTAGAGGGCCTGCTCACCGTAAAGGAGTATTTCGACGGAAATACTCCTGTCGAGAATGAGTTGAGAAACCGCATTAGGACGCTCTGGGAAGAAGTGGAGTGGACGTGGTTTCAAAACGGAGGTCAGAAGAAACTCTTCTGGCATTGGTCTGAAAAATACGGGTGGAAGATGAATATGCCCATCTCGGGCTGGAACGAGGGCCTTATAGTCTATGTCCTCGCAGCTGCATCTCCTACCTTCCCTATAGAAAAAGACGTGTATGAACAGGGCTGGGCGCACGATGGAAACATCTATTTCAATCCGCGTTCACCTATGTTCTTCGCGCATTATTCCTTCCTGGGGCTCGACCCTCGAAACCTAAAGGACAAATATGCCGACTACTGGCAAGTGAATGTAGCCCACGCCATGGCCAATTATGAGCATTGTGCCAATTCTTCCGGAGACTACGGCTATAGCTCGCGCTGCTGGGGACTTACGGCATCGGACTATTATAAAGGCTACACGGCATCCTCGCCATCGAATGACACAGGTACCGTCGCACCTACTGCATCTCTCGCAGATTTTCCGTATCTTTCGGAACATTCCGAAGACGCTATGGAATATTTTTACTATGTGTTGGGAGACAGGTTATGGGGAGAGTACGGATTCAAGGACTCATTTGCCCTTAAGGAGCAATGGTTCGCATCTTCCTATATAGCCATAGACCAAGGCCCTATAGTGATAATGATGGAGAATTACCGAACGGCTCTTCTGTGGAATCTCTTTATGAGCGATTCCGACGTACGCCGCGGATTGGATAAATTAGGATTTACTTATTAACAGTTAGGTTATGAAGAATATACTAAAAACTATGCCTTTAGTGCTTATGTGCGCCGCTTGTGCAGTGGACAAGAGTGCGGACAAGCAGATGGACAGCTTCATCGACGCTCTTATGAAGCAGATGACTGTCGATGAGAAGATAGGCCAATTGAACCTCCCCGTGGCCGGTTCCATCATCACCGGTGAGGGAAAGAGCGTCGATGTCGATGCGCGAATCGCGAACGGCGAGGTAGGAGGCCTGTTCAATGTCAAGGGTGCTGCGGAAATCCGTAGGTATCAGCAGATTGCCGTGGAGAAATCCAGACTTGGCATTCCTCTCATCTTCGGTATGGACGTAATCCACGGCTACGAGACTGTGTTCCCGATTCCACTGGGATTGGCTTGTTCATTCGATATGGACGCAGTCGAGGAATCGGCCAGAATCGCTGCTGCAGAGGCTTCTGCCGACGGTATCGCGTGGACATATAGCCCTATGGTGGATTTGAGCCGTGACCCGAGATGGGGAAGAGTCAGCGAGGGAAATGGTGAAGACCCATATCTCAATTCCCGCATCGCCGAGGCTATGGTATATGGCTACCAGGGTCGTCCTGGCGCTCAGTTTGCCGAGAATAATCAGATAATGGCTTGCGTAAAGCACTTTGCGCTATATGGCGGTGCCGAGGCAGGTAGGGATTACAATACTGTGGACATGTCCCGTCAGCGTATGTTCAACGAATATATGACAGGATACAAATCGGCTGCAGATGCTGGAGCAGGTAGCTTTATGGCTTCCTTTAACGTGGTGGACGACGTACCTGCTACTGTGAACAAATGGCTCCTTACCGATGTGCTGCGCGATCAGTGGGGCTGGGACGGATTTGTGGTTACGGACTACACCGGAATCGCCGAGTGTATGGCGCACGGCGTGGGTGATTTCCACGAGGTCGGTGTAAAGGCACTGAAGGCAGGAATCGATATGGATATGGTTTCCGAAGCCCTTCTTTCGCAGACCAAACCGGCTCTCGAAAGCGGTGAAGTATCCATGAAGGAATTGGACAGAGCTTGCCGTAGAGTCTTGGAGGCCAAGTATAAATTAGGCTTGTTCGATGACCCGTACCGATTCTGCCGTGAGCAGGAAGCGGCCAAGTTGCTTCGCTGCGAGGAATTCCGCGCCGCTGCCCGTCGCATTTCCGCAGATTCTTACGTGCTCTTGAAAAATGACGGCGTGCTGCCTTTGAAAAGGAAAGGCACGGTGGCTGTGGTGGGTCCATTGGCCCGTACGGCAGAAAATATGGCAGGTACCTGGAGCGTAGCAGCCCGTCACAGTGAGTGCACGACTCTGGTGGACGGAATCAAGGCTGTGGCCGGAAAGGATGTTAACGTCTTGTATGCCAAGGGGTCCAATCTCTGCTCGGATTACGATCTGGAGATGCGCTCGACTATGTTCGGCCGCGAACTTGGCAGGGATTCCAGAACCGACAAGCAGTTGCTGGACGAGGCGCTGAAGGTGGCTCGCAGGAGCGATGTGATAGTGGCAGCGCTCGGCGAATCTTCGGAGATGTCGGGTGAGAGCTCTTCCAGAAGTGATATCAGCATCCCGGACGTACAGAAGACGCTTCTTAAGGAATTGCTCAAGCTCGGCAAGCCGGTGGTCCTGGTTCTTTTCGACGGACGTCCTCTTACCATCGAGTGGGAGTCGCAGAATGTTCCGGCTATTCTGAATGTTTGGTTCGGAGGCAGTGAGGCGGCTTATTCCATCGCAGACGTGCTTTTCGGAGATGTGAACCCGTCGGGCAAATTGGCCATGACATTCCCGAAGAACGTGGGACAGATTCCTATTTATTACGCACATAAGAATACAGGTCGTCCTCTGAGCGGTCCTGACGGTAACGACAAGTGGTTCATCAAGTTCCGTTCTAACTACCTCGATGTGGACAATGACCCGGTCTATCCATTCGGCTATGGCCTCAGCTACACTACGTTCGAGTACGGTCCGGTAGTTCTTTCTTCTGATTCTATGGGTGTTGACGGTGCTCTTACTGCAAGCGTGACGCTTAAGAATACCGGAAGCGTGGCCGGAAAGGAAGTGGTTCAGATGTATATTCAGGACGTAAAGGCGAGCGTATCTCGTCCTGTTCGCGAACTTAAGGGATTCGAGAAGGTGAGCCTCGCTCCTGGTGAAAGCAGAACGGTTAAGTTCGAAATCACTCCCGAAGCTCTGGAATTCTGGAATCAGCAGATGGAGTATGGCGCCGAGAAAGGTGAGTTCAAGGTCTTCGTAGGAGGAGATTCCACCACGAAGAATATGGCAAGTTTTACCTTGTTATAATAATTTTTTGATGATTGATTGTTGTCGAGGCCCGGCTTGTGTCAGGCCTCGATTATTTTTTAATTAGCCTCTTCCTATTTCTCGTAGGTGAAGCGGGCGGTGAAGTGGGGTAGGCCGTTGACGCGCCCTTCGAAAAGGATGACGGTCGACGCCTCGTCTTCACGGACTTTCCTGTAGATGTCCACGACCTCGCCTCCGCGAGTCTCTTTATTAAAGTTAATTTCCACTATGTGAGGGAAGTTATCCCTAAGAAGCTCTTCCGGAAGGCAATCCATGGCCCACGCGACATAACTGGTGTTATTAGCGTGTCCGATGAAGTCTACGTCGGAATACTTCACCGTGTGGCTCGCCACCAGTTCGCTATCCTTAGGCACCACTATCTTTCCGGCGTTCTCTTCCAGTGCGTTGTCCGTGCACTGAGGGGTGATGTCGTACCACCTGTCCAATTCATCCGTTCTGAATAGCGAGCGGGTCTTCGTGTTCAGCGTTATCCACGAACTCGTGCCATCCACCAGAGTCGTGCCGTCTTCGTCGAGCATACGGTAATCCCTGATGAAATACAGGCCGTTCACCCCTTTGTGCCAAGTGTGGAACTCGACTCGGTCCTTCCACATCGGGACCTTGTGGAATACGAGCTTCGTGCGGCTCAGAACCCAGGCCAATTCGTGCTCGGCCAAGTCCTCGAAGCCGAAATGCAAGACGCCGGCAGCCTCCATAGCCATCTCCTGTGCGATGGACATAAAGCAAGAAGGACGAAGTCTCTGCTTGAAATCAACCAGATAGCTGGGAATATTCAGGGGAACGATATGTTTGTTTTCCATCTTTATTTCTTTTTTTCTAAAATCTGTGTAAATTTACGAAATTTTGGCAAAGTTTTAGCACTGCTGAAACGAATAGTTAGATTTGATAATAATAATTAGTGTATTAAATAATTATGAAAAGAATCATTTTAATTGCAACTGCACTCTTGGCAGGAATCGGGCTTTATGCACAGCAGATGCCACCTATTCCTGTAGACGAGGCGGTGCGCATAGGTCAGCTTGAAAACGGGCTTACCTATTACATCAGACACAACGAAGAACCTAAGGGACAGGCCAATTTCTACATTGCCCAGAAGGTAGGTTCCATTCTGGAGAATGAAGAGCAGAGGGGATTGGCCCACTTCCTTGAGCATATGTGCTTTAATGGCACGGAGAATTTCCCGGGCAACTCGCTGATCAGCTATCTCGAGTCCATCGGCGTGAAGTTCGGTGCTCAGTTGAACGCATACACATCCATCGACGAGACTGTCTATAACATAGATAACGTTCCGGTAGCGAAATATCCTACTTCCATCGATTCTTGCCTTCTCATCTTGCACGACTGGGCAGGAGCGCTTCTCCTTCAGGATAACGAGATAGATAAGGAAAGGGGAGTCATCCACGAGGAGTGGCGTAGCCGTCAGAACGCTCAGATGAGAATGTTCGACAAGATCCTTCCTGCAGTCTATCCTAATAACAAGTACGGCGTTCGTATGCCGATTGGCCTGATGGAAGTGGTGGACAATTTCCCTTATGACGTGCTCCGCTCTTACTATCACACTTGGTATCGTCCTGACCAGCAGGGTATCGTAGTGGTAGGTGATGTGGACGTAGATGCAGTCGAAGCTAAGATTAAGGAAGTGTTCTCAACGCTGCCTTCAGCTGCCCCTGATGCTCCTGAAAGAGTCTATACTCAGGTAGAGGACAATGAGGCACCTATCATAGTTACTGCCACGGATAAGGAGCAGCCTTATGCGATGACTTATATCTTCTTGAAGCACCCGGCTATTCCTAACGAGGCTAAGGCTACCATGGACTATGCTATCCTTCAGTATGTTAATGATATGGTAGCGTCTATGGCTAATGCCCGCATCGCTGAGATGACACAGGCAGCCGACCCTGACTTTATGGACGCCGGCATAGAGGACGGCGACTTCTTCCTCTCGAAGACTTGTGGCGCGTATACCGGTGTGGTAGTATACGATGAGAACCAGATGTCCCGTGCCGTGAAGAGCCTTTATCGCGAAATGCTCCGCATCGTTCGTAACGGATTTACCGCAAGCGAGTACGAGCGTGCACGCGCAGATTATATGTCTTCTCTCGAAAGCGCATATAATCAGAGAGAAAAGAAGGACAGCAGGGAGTACTGCAGCGAGCTCGTGCGTCATTTCATAGACAATGAGCCTATCCCTGGCATCGAGAACGAATTTGCGTTGATGTCCCAATTGGCCCCGAACATTCCTGTAGAGCTCATCAACCAGCTCGTAGCCGAGGAGTTCGATATCGAAAACAATCTCGTAGTAGTGAATATGCTTCCTGAGAAGGAAGGTCTCGTATATCCTACGGATGCAGAGATTCTCGATGCTCTCGAGTCCGTAAAGGCTGAGGAGATAGCTCCTTACGAGGATCAGGTAAGCGACAAACCGTTAGTCTCTAAACTTCGTAAGGCCGGTAAGGTTAAATCTGACGAGGAGGCACTTTTCGGATATAAGAAGATAACTCTTTCTAACGGAGTTAACGTTTATTTCAAATCTACCGAGTTGAATAAGGACGAGGTACTCGTTAGGGCATTCAGCCGCGGTGGTACTTCACTTTATTCTGACAGCGAGGCTATCACCCTTTCAGCAGTCAGCGACTTGATGGAGATAGGCGGTCTGGGCGACTTTAGCTCTACCGAACTCACTAAGGCATTGGCAGGTAAGAAAGTAGGAACCGAACCTTATGTAAACATTACGGAAGAGGGAATCAATGGTTACTCTACTCCGAAAGACATCGAGACGCTCTTCCAGCTTTACTATCTGTACTTTACAAAGCTTCGTAGCGACGACCAGGCCTTCGCATCGTGGAAGACCAAGACTTCAGCCGCTCTTGCAAACGTACAGGCGCAGCCTATGACGGCTTTCTCTGACTCTCTGGCTAATGTAGTATACACCAACCCTCTTCGCGCGCGTTCTATGAAATACGAGGAAGTGGAGAAAGTGGACTACAAGAGAGCTATGGCCATCGCGAAAGAGCGCTTCTCGAATGCTGCCGACTTCAACTTCGTGATTACCGGAAACCTTAAGGAAGAGGAACTCCTTTCGCTTCTCTGCAAATACGTCGGTTCACTCCCTACTAAGAAGGCAAGAGAGCATTATAATAGCGTAATAGATTACAAGTCAGGAGTGAACAACTGTGAGTTCGTAAAGGAGATGCAGGACCCAATGGTTCTTAACTTCTTTATGTACAATGCTCCGGCAGTCTATAACCTGAAGGAGGATCTCACTATGGACCTCCTTTCTTCTACGCTCGAACTCATCCTTCACGAGGAGATTCGCGAGAAAGAGGGTGGTACCTATGGAATCAGCGCTTCCGCTTCCATAAATCCTGAGCCTATCAAGAAGGCTACCCTTCAGATCGTCTACCAGACAGACCCTGCCCGCTACGAGTATCTCAACTCTCGCGTAGAGGAAATCGTAAAGGAGTTCGCAGTCAGCGGTCCTCGTGCCGAGGATATCGCCAAGACTAAGGCCAATATGGTAAAGAACCACGAAGAGAACCTTCAGAACAATGCTTATTGGTCAGGCCTTATGCAGCGTTACATCCGCTACGGAGTCGATTTCTTCGATGGCTATAACGAGACTCTGGAATCCATCACCGCAGACGACATCAAGGCTGCCTTGAACCAGATAATCGAGGCCGGCAACTACGCTACCGTAGTTATGGTCGGTGAGAAAAAGTAAGCAGATACTGGGCGGAGTAGTAGCTTCCCATTATAAGGAATTCCATAGTGGGAAAACTGCCGCAGAGTACCCGAACTAGTATCAGCGAATCTGAAAATATAAATAGCGCCGCGCCGATGATGAGTTTTCTCTTGTCGGCGCGTCGTGTATATATGGCGGCGAGCAGATTTTCGAGCAGAAGCATCGCGTAGCCCCCGAGGAAAAACGGCAGCAGTGCAGGCGCGACGCCCTGACGTGTCGGGAAAGATTTCGACCATTCGAGAATGTAGCAGATGTGGGCGAGTGCGAAGAAACTGATTTGGAGCAAGAAAGGAAGCCCCTGTGCCAATTCCAGCTTGCTCACGACATCTCCTGCCATCGAAAACAGCAGTGCGCCTACGATGAGCGCGCCCTTTTTCACGGCCAATGCCCTTATAGTCAGCAGGCCAATCGGCAGTGCCTTCATAAAGATGGGCAGGGCGCCTTTCTCGTTCATAAATACGAACAAGTAAGAAACTGCGGCCAATGCGAATAGCAAGTCCGCTATGTAAAATCTTTTTTCGTTCATAATGATATAAAGGTAGTTATTATTGGCGATATTATTAGTATATTTGCTATGCTAACGGTTTATGGCCTTTATTGATTGAATGGAAGAAGAAGTTAAACTATTTCCTCTCGACCCCGAGAAACTTTATTATTCAAATGACGAACTGACCCTCGATACTGAAGAAGGGCCGGTTACGTATAAGATGGGAATATGGATTTGTAAGGATCCTGTTCGCATCCATAGGATGATTATTAGAGAGAAATGCCTAAAAGTAGACGAAATGGAAGTTTTCAATCCTCTGGAAAGTAAACTTCGCCGGGCAGACCCGGATTATTTCAAACGCTATATGGGACTTAAGCTCGTCATCGACTATCCCGGTTATGGTACCGGGATAATGGCTCGTATTCCTTTCGAGACAGACCCTGTAGGATTCTACAAATGGTGGCGTAAGGGAAAGCACGAGGACAAGGTCTATCTGAATCTACCTAATCAGATAAAACTTTTCCAGAAGGTGGCCATGATGGAACCGAAGATTATTCTAAAAAAAGATCTTGAAATAGTTAAAGGTTGATAATATGGAAAAGACCACTTGCTTACACGATGCCCACATAGCCTTGGGCGCTGTAATGAGCCCGTTTGCAGGCTTCGATATGCCTATCCGCTATCCGGCAGGCATAATCTCGGAACATAAGGCGGTTAGGGAAAATGTCGGAGTGTTCGACGTCTCTCATATGGGAGAGATTTTCGTGAGCGGAGACGATGCCGCCCGCTTTGTCAACCATATCTTTACAAACGACATAAGCGGAACGCCTATGGGCAGCATCCTCTATGGTATGATGCTTTACCCCGACGGCGGAACCGTAGATGACTTGCTGGTATATCGCCTGTTCGAGGAGAACTCCTATCTTCTCGTGGTAAATGCCGGTAACATCGATAAGGATTACGAATGGATACTCGAACAGTCTAAGAACTATCGTGTAGTGATAAGCAATCAGAGCGAAGACTGGGGGCAGCTTGCCGTTCAGGGACCGCTCTCCGAGAAGGTAGTCGTGGATTTGCTGGGCTATAAGGGCGCGAGCGGGTTGGCATTCTATACATTCGACATCGAAGACGGGGACATCGTGAGCCGCACCGGATACACCGGAGAAGACGGTTTCGAGATTTATGCTCCGACCTCGAAGATAGTCAGTATGTGGAATGCGCTTATGGAAGCCGGCGTGCAGCCTTGCGGTCTGGGATGCCGTGATACGCTTCGTTTCGAGGCAGGACTTCCTCTCTATGGCGATGAACTTTCGGAATGCATCTCTCCGGTTATGGCAGGTCTTTCGATGTTCTGCAAACTGGATAAGGAAGAGTTCATAGGAAAGGAAGCGCTTGGCCGTCAGAAAAGCGAAGGCGTTCAGGAAAAGATCGTCGGACTGGAGGTTAAGGATAGGGCCATCCCGCGTGCAGGCTATGTAGTGGAGAACTTGGAAGGCAAGCAGGTGGGAGTAGTTACTACCGGCTATCACAGCATAAGTCTCGACAAAAGCCTGGCATTCGCACTGGTAGATGCTGCGTATGCAGCTTTGGGAACTCCGCTTCAGGTGAAGATTCGTAACAAGGTGTTCCCTGCAGAAGTAATTAAGAAAAGATTTTATCAGACTAACTATAAGAAATAATTCAATAATGAGTAAGATTATTCCAGGACTCCTTTACAGTGAGTCACACGAGTGGGTGAAAGTAGATGGCGGCGTAGCCATCATCGGAGTTACAGATTATGCACAGAGCGAATTGGGTGATATCACCTATGTGGATATGCCACAGAAAGGTGACGAGGTGACTAAGGAAGGCGAGTTGGGCGCTTTGGAAAGCGTGAAGACCGCAGCCGACCTCATCAGCCCTGTCAGCGGAACTGTAGTCGCTACTAATAATCAGGTGGAAGACGATCCTTCGCTTATCAATTCAGACCCTTATACTAATTGGATAGTTAAGGTGGAAATGTCTGACGTTAAGGAATTGGATTCTCTTTTAAGCGCCGCAGCATACGAGAATATCTTATAATTTTTATTAAATATGGCTGAGCATTTTGCATATTTTCCTCATACAGAGAAAGATATAAACGAAATGTTAGAAAGGATATCGCTAAGTTCTCTCGAGGACTTGTATAGCGATGTCCCTTCTGATTTTATATATAAAGGTGAATATGACCTCCCTGAGGCTATGAGCGAGGAGGAATTGCGTCGATTCTTCGGCGAACTCGCTAAAAAGTCTCCTAAGAAAAAGGTCTTCGTGGGACAGGGAGCATACGACCATTATACTCCATCGGTGATAGAGTATATATGCTCTCGCAGTGAGTTCCTTACTGCCTACACTCCGTACCAGGCCGAGATCTCTCAGGGTACGTTGAGGTATATCTTTGAGTATCAGAGTATGATATGCGAATTGACGGGTATGGACGTCTCTAATGCCTCTATGTATGACGGCGCTACTGCTGCTGCTGAGGCGATGAGGCTTTGCGTGTCATCGTGCCGAGGCCGTAACAGGGTGCTGGTAAGCGAGTCGCTGCTTCCTAACATAGTCGAGACGCTTAAGACCTACGCTCATTTCGCGGGGATAGAATTGGCATTCATTTCTGTCGAGGACGGCGAAACTTCCCACAGTGCGCTGGAGGGGATGTTAGGTACTGACGTGGCCGGAGTCATCGTGCCGTCGGTGAACAGGTTCGGCGTGGTGGAAGACCATGAAGGATTTAGTGCGCTCATTCACGAAGCCGGCGCCTATATGGTGGAATACTGCGACCCGAGTACATTGGCAGTAGTCAAGACTCCGGGCGAATGGGGTGCCGACGTGGCTGTGGGCGATGGACAGAGTCTGGGCATTCCACTATGCTATGGTGGTCCGTACGTGGGCTTTATGGCGTGTCGAAGCGAGCTTATGAGAAAGCTTCCGGGACGTGTCGTGGGACAAACTCTGGATAAGGAAGGTCGTAGAGCCTATGTGCTTACGCTTCAGGCTCGTGAGCAGCATATTCGTCGCGAGAAGGCTACTTCGAACATTTGCTCCAACCAGTCGCTTATGGCGCTTTGGGTAACGGTTTACCTCTCGCTTATGGGACCGCGCGGAATGAAACGCGTGAACGACCTGAGCTTCGAGGGCGCGCATCTTCTTAAAAAGGAGCTTCTCGAAACCGGACTCTTCGAAGATGTACTTTCCGACAAGCCTTTCATTAAGGAATTCGTGCTCAAGCCATTGTGCGATGTGACCGCTCTTCAGGAATCTCTTTGCGATGCCGGTTATTTCGCTGCGCTTCAGACTGCCGAAGGCTATGTCACGTTCTGCGTCACGGAAAAGTATACAGAAGACGACATAAAAGGACTTGTAGAAGTGGTAAAATCTTTAAAATAGGGGAGTTATGAAGTATTACGATAAACTGGTCCTCGAACTTTCCCAGAGCGGAAGAACAGGGTTTTCCCTTAGGAAGGCACACTCGGAAGTGCAGCTTCCCGAGAATTTAAAAAGAAAGACGGCGCTCAATCTGCCGGAAGTAAGCGAGCCCGACGTGGTTCGTCACTATACTAACCTGTCCCAGATGAACTTCGGTGTGGACACCGGATTCTATCCTCTGGGTAGTTGTACGATGAAGTACAATCCTAAGATTAACGAGGAACTCGCACGCGTCCCGGAATTTACAGGCGCACATCCGCTTATGCATTCCGAAGGATTGGAAGAGGTGTATCGTCTGGCAGACAAATACTTGGCAGCCATTACCGGTATGTCTCATTTTACATTCCAGCCTTGCGCGGGAGCCCATGGTGAACTTACCGGACTTATGCTTATGCGCGCCTACCACGAATCCAGAGGCGACGAGAAACGTAAGCGCATAATAGTTCCCGACAGTGCTCACGGAACTAACCCTGCGAGCGCCGCCATGTGCGGACTCGACGTAGTGGTGGTGAAGTCTGGCGAAAACGGACTCGTAGACGTGGAGTCGCTCATGCCTCTTCTCGGAGACGACTTGGCCGGAATAATGCTTACGAACCCTAATACCCTCGGACTTTTCGAGCGCGACATTAAGGAAATAGCATCGCTCGTGCATGACTGCGGAGGACTTCTCTATTACGACGGAGCTAATATGAATCCACTTCTGGGCGTAGTACGTCCGGGCGATATGGGATTCGATATTATGCACTTGAATCTGCACAAGACCTTCTCTACCCCTCACGGAGGCGGTGGCCCGGGAAGCGGTCCTGTGGGCGTGAACGAGAAATTGGCCGGGCTTCTTCCTACCATCCGCACATCTGGGTTCCACGGTAATACAGGCGTTATAATCAAGGCATTGGCATACATCCTGTCCCTCGGACGCGAGCATATTCGCTTGGCAGGAAAGCTGGCTACCTTGAATGCCAATTATATAAAGGAGTCCCTGCGAGACAGTTACCTGCTGCCTATAGACAGCGTCTGCAAGCACGAATTCGTCTTCGACGGACTTCGCGAGCCTAACGGAGTGACCACTCTGGACGTGGCCAAGCGATTGCTGGATTACGGATTCCACGCTCCTACCATCTATTTCCCGCTGCTCTTCCATCAGACCATAATGATAGAGCCTACCGAGACAGAATCGAAAGAGACGATGGACGGATTTATCGAGGTTATGGAAAAGATAGCACGCGAGGCGAAGGAAGACCCTGAAATTCTCAAGACTGCGCCGCACAATACTCCGGTCTCAAGACCTGACGAGACTTTGGCTGCGCGTCGTCCTATTCTTCGCTGGACTCCGGAATCATAGAATATCGTCGATTACCACAGTGTCATCTTCTACGTGGAATTGGACATCCTTATCATAAAAGAGCAATCCGTAACTTCTGGACGGGTTGCTTTTTTTATGGTACTGTGGCCGCGGGTCCTGTGCGAGCACTTCGAACAGGGCCTCTATTTCCTCACGGGAAAAGGTGTCCGTGAGCTTCCTGTCGATTTCCAGACAAGAGGGAATGACGTCGAAAAGTTTCCACTCCTTGTCATCTACGAAACCGCACTTGGCATCGGGATGGGCATCGCAATAAGCCACGTAAGGCTTTATGTCATAAATGGGAGTATGGTCCGCCAGATCTGCTCCGCTCACTTCCAATACTCCATTTTCGCTGTCTACGCTCAGTAGCTTCACGCAGGAAAGTCCCAGCCTGTTAGGCCTGAAAGGGGAGCGGGATGCGAACACGCCCACTTTTTCGTTTCCACCCAGTCGGGGAGGTCTCACTGCCAGGGAAGTTCCGCTCTCGTTCATACTGAATTCCCAGATAAGCCAGACGTATTCGAACTCTTCGAGACCTCTTAGCGCCTCTTCCTTAACGTATTCCTCTTCGAATCTTATCTTCCCGCGAAGTCCCTTTACCACGCCGCTCTGACGAGGCACTCCGAACTTCGACTTGAAAGGAGCCGAAAAGTAGGCTATGGGCTTAATCTCCATTTATGATATTCTGATAGTGGATGTTAAGCGAATCGAGCTGAGGCTTGCACTTCGCCGGAAGCGGCTCTGCTGCAGGGGATTTCATCGAAAGCGGGTCTATAGGAGTACCGTTTTTCCATACTCTGAAATCCAGATGCGGACCGGTACTGCGCCCCGTCGAACCTACATAGCCTATGACCTGTCCCTGCGAGACGCGCTTCCCCTTCTTTATGCCCGGAGCGAATCCCTTAAGATGCAGGTAGCCTGTGGTATATACGGAATTATGCTGAATCTTTATCATATTTCCTCCGCCGTTTTTAGTCCATCCGGCAGATAGCACTACACCGTCTCCGAGAGCAACCACGGGCGTACCCATAGGCGCTGCGTAATCCACTCCCGTGTGCGGACGCACTTGGCCCGTGATAGGGTGCTTACGGTGCAGGGAGAATTTACTGCTTACGCGCGTGAATTTGAGAGGCGCCTTGAGAAATGCCTTCCTCAGGTTCTCTCCGTTAGGATTGAAGTATTTGTCGCCCTTACCTGGAACGTCGTAGCGAATCGCGCACACCTCGTCGGAACCCCTCGTGTAGCGGCAATAATCCACCCTGTCCACACCTATGATCTCGCCCTCGCAGACGCTTTGGGTGTAGACGGTCTGGAACCTGTCGCCCTTCTGCAAGCCGAAGAAATTTACCGTCCACGCATATATGTCGGACAATTCCAACACTAGCTGGGCCGGCGCTCCCTTCGCGGTAAGGTCTGCCCACAGGGAATTGTTTATCACGACATCCACGGTTTTCTGCTCGTGCTCTACCGGCTTCACATAATTCCAAAGATACAGTGAATCAGCGCATTTGAACACGGTAACCTTCGTCTTCGAGTGGGAATAGACTGCGTATTCGAGCTTTCGGTTCAGCGAATCACCGCTGTAGTATGCTTCGACTTTCTGGCCAATTCTCATTCTTCTGGGATTGAACAGGGTGTCGAGCTGCGACACCATCACCACTACCGAATCGGAGGGCAATCCTATGCGTCGCAGAAGCACCGGAAGGGTCTCGTTTTTCTTTACGGAAGTAGTTTCCAGAGTGTAGTCCGATGCGCGAAAACCTATGGCTGGCATAGGCTCTTCCTCTTCTTCGTTATGGCTTGTAGAACGTCCGCCGCAGCCGTAGGCTGCAATCAAGAGTGCGGATATGCTTAAAAATCTAATTATCTTTTTATACATATCGCAAATGTAGTAATTATTCATTAAATTTGTGCTTTGCAAAAATACAATGAAAAAGATTACCTTCTTTTTATCCTCACTACTACTAGTTCTAAGCTCTTGTAGCGAAGATGGTTTGCACGCTCTGGTGCAAAGTATGTCGACCCGCGATAAAGTCGCGCAACTACTTGTCGCTCATCACTATAATCCTGAAATAGACTCTCTGGTCACAAGAGATCATATAGGGGGTGTCATCGTGATGGTAAGCACCCTCGAGGAAGTGAATACGCTTATTCCTCGATTGAAGGCGGAAAGCCAAATTCCACTCTTTACCTGTATCGATGCCGAATGGGGAGCGCAGATGCGTCTTCGCGAAGATTTCAAGCGCCTTCCTTATGCCTGCGAGATAGAAAGCGTGGAGCAAGCCTACGAAGTGGGCTATAAGATAGGGCAGGAGCTGGATTCGTTAGGATTGGCCGTGAACTTGGCCCCGGTGTGCGACGTGAACACGAATCCGGATAATCCGGTGATAGGATTCCGCGCATTCGGAGACAATGTGCAGAAGGTCAGCGACTTCGCAAGCGCCTATGCGAAGGGAATGAAAGCTGCGGGCGTGGGTGCCTGTGCCAAGCATTTCCCAGGCCACGGCGACACTTCCGTAGATAGCCATAAGGGACTTCCGGTCGTCGCTCACGATAGGGCGAGGCTGGATTCGGTCGAATTGGCCCCATTCAGGAGGATGATAGCCGAGGATGTGGATATGGTGATGATGGGACATCTCAGCGTGCCGGCCCTGGATGCGAGCGGGGTGCCTTCGAGCATCTCGAAACCTATCTACGACCTGCTGAGGAGCGACTTGGGCTTTAAGGGCGTGATAGTTACCGACGGACTTATGATGCGCGGACTTCTCGATATGTTCGACGGAGACGACGTGGCTGCGAGCGTGGCTGCTTACGAGGCCGGTGCCGATATGCTTTTGGGCGCGCGCAGCGTAAGGAACATAATAGATGCCATAACTGCGAAAGTGGAAAGCGGGGAGTTCCCTATGGAGGAGCTTGACGCTAAAGTCTATAGAGTGCTTGAATTAAAGAAAAAACTACATATCATTCAGTAATGCTTCACGTTTTTTGCAAAAATACGGGAACCTATATGGATTTCCAGGAGGGCACTACGTTGCTCGAGATGCTTCCTTATTTCGAATTCGAAAAACCTTTTCCCATAATCTCCGCGAAGGTGAACAATGTGTCGCAAGGCCTTAAATTCCGCGTCTATAATAATCGTGACGTGGAGTTTGTGGATGCGACAAGTCCTTGTGCCATGCGTGTTTACACCCGTTCGCTGTTCTTTTTGCTTTTCAAGGCGGCGCACGAGACCTTCAAGGGATGCAGGACCTATCTGGAGCATCCTATTTCAGGTGGATTCTACTGCAACATAAAGAAAAAGGACGATTCGTCCCTTAATGAAGAAGATGTCCAATTGCTGAAAGACGCTATGTGGAAGATGGTCGAGGACGACGTAGCCTTCCACAGAAGGGAGGTTCAGATAGGGGAGGCCATAAAGATATTCCGCGACTTGGGCTATATCGACAAGGTTCGCCTTCTGGATACCAGCGAAGATGTCTACACGGACTACTACCTTCTGGGAGATACGCCTGACTACTATTACGGAAGACTCCTTCCTTCTGCCGGATTCCTGAGGGTCTGGGACATTATGAAATGCTACGACGGCATCCTGCTCAGGGTTCCGGACAGGCACAATCCTATGGAATTGGCCCCTTTTATACTCCAGCCCAAGACCTACGAGATGTTCCGCGAGAATCTTAGATGGAACATCATCACCCGTTTGAATAATGTCGGCGACGTGAACCACAGGCTGAAAAAGGGTGCGGGAAGCGAGCTGATTCAGGTGGCTGAGGCGCTGCAGGAGAAGAAGATAGTCCAGATAGCCGAAGAGATAGAGAGGAGATATTATTCGCCGCAGAATGTAAGACTTGTGCTCATTACCGGGCCAAGCAGTTCGGGTAAGACCACTTTCTGCCGTCGATTGAGCGTCCAGCTACGCGCGTGCGGCCTTTCGCCCATATCTTTCTCGACCGACGACTACTTCGTAAACAGAGTGGACACGCCGCTTCTGCCTAATGGCCAATACGACTTCGATAATTTCGACACCGTGGACCACAAGGCCCTTCAGGAAGACGTAGTGCGCCTGCTTGCCGGCGAGGAGGTGGAAGTACCTACATATAACTTCACTACCGGCAAACGCGAGTATAACGGAAAGAAACTTCGTCTGAAAGAGGGAAGCGTACTTCTCGTAGAGGGTATTCACGCGCTTAATCCGCGACTTACCGACAGAATAGACGATGCGTGCAAGTTCCGCATCTTCATCTCCACCCTTACCAGCATAAGCCTCGATAATCACAACTGCATACCTCCGGTAGACAACCGATTGCTTCGTAGGATAGTGCGCGACTATAACAAGGGAGCGTTCTCTGCTGTCGAGACCATTCGCCAGTGGCCTAATGTGGTGGATGCGGAAGAGAAATGGATATATCCATATCAGGAGAATGCCGACGTGATGTTCAATTCTGCCTATCTGGTGGAGTTCGCGGTGCTGCGTAATCACGCCGACCCTATACTTCGCACCATTCCTAAAAACTGTCCGGAGTATTCGGAGGCACATCGCCTTTTGAAATTCATTCACTATTTTACGGCCGTGTCGGATAAGGAGATTCCGCCTACTTCACTCCTTCGTGAGTTCTTGGGAGGTAGCAGCTTCAATAATCTCTAATCCCTACTCTTAAAATTTTTAATGAATTAGAGAATTTTTTGTATAAAATTGAAACTAATTATAGGAAATATCGTAGATTATTTTTATTTTCGTCTATGATTAACGCTAACCAAATAGTTTCAATACTAAAAACACGTAAATTCTGGAGAGAATTTGCCCTTATGACTGTCGCTATGTTCATATCAGCAGCGGCAGTCTATTATTTTCTAGTCCCTAGTAAACTGATAGTCGGATCCATCTCCGGACTGTCGATAGTCCTTTCCGAATTTCTATCCAAGTTCGGAGTGCACTTCCCGATTTCTTCTATGGTCTTCGTGATAAATGCCTTGCTGCTAATCATCGCATACATCTTGATAGACCACGAGTTCGGCATAAAGACAGTCTACACGGCGCTCATCTTGGGACCTATGATTCGGGTATGGGAGCTGATACTCCCTGTAGAGAAAGTCATTCCGGCAGGTCAGACATCCATGATGGGCGACCCGTGGTTCGACCTTCTCTGCTTCGTGCTCGTGCTTAGTTCCGCCCAAGCCATTCTCTTTAGAATCAACGCTTCTACCGGAGGACTGGACATCGTGGCTAAGATTTTCAACAAGTTCTTCAAACTCGATATGGGCTTGTCCGTTACCGTGGCAGGTGGCATCATCTGTCTTTCGGGTCTTCTCATAAATCCATTGAACTTGGTGATAATAGGACTTATAGGAACTTGGATCAACGGTCTGTGCGTGGACTATTTTATGGCCAGCCTGAATCGCCGAAAGAGAGTCTGCATCATTTCCGACGAGCATCAGAAGATTCAAAACTACATCATCGAAGAGCTCGTGCGTGGTTGTAGCCTTTACGAACTCACGGGAGGCTATTCCGGAGCTAAGCAAATCGAGATTCAGACGCTTCTTACCAAGCCGGAATTTGCTGATTTGATGAGCTTTATAGACAAGAATGGGATCAAGGCCTTTATCACGGCAAGTAATGTCAGCGAGGTTTACGGCCTGTGGCGTGAGAATAAAAAGGAATATCAAAAGAATGAAACAAAGAATAAATAGCTGGCGCACGACGCTTAAGATAAAATGTGCGAATTGGCCCGAAAAATTTCCCTACAAGCCTGAGGTAAAGGTAGATGTCGCGCACGACGCCGATTCCCTTTTTCTCGAGTTCGAGGTCAGGGAAGAGTGGAGTCGCGCACTCGCGGACGAGATGGGAAGCGTATGGGAGGATTCCTGCGTGGAGATGTTCTGCTGCCCGTGCCCGGAAGACGGAATCTACTATAACATAGAGTGTAACTGCATCGGGTCCCTGCGTATGAAGGCCGGAGTGGGCAAGCAGGGAAGGACAGCCGCCGGCGAGGAAGTGCTTTCGAAAATTAAGCGTTTCAGCACCATCGAGCGACATCACTTCGAAAAGGAGCATTTCGATGTTTGGAGAATCGCGCTCGTCATCCCTAAGGAGGCATTCTTCCTGCACGACCTGCCTACGCTGCAGGGGCTTGAGATGAAGGCCAATTTCTACAAGTGCGGGGATAATCTGCCTACGCCTCATTACTTGTCCTTCGCTCCGATTGATACCCCTGCGCCGGATTTTCACCTTCCTGAATTCTTCGCCGATTTCATTCTCGAGTAATGCGTTTTTCCGTAATCATACCGGTTTATAACAGACCGGACGAGATAGAAGGTCTTCTGCATAGTTTTACCGAGCAGAGCTACTCCGACTATTCCATCATAATAGTCGAAGACGGCTCCTCCGTGCCTTGCGATGCTGTGGTAGAGAGCTATTCGAGCCGTCTTCCCATAGAGTATTTGAGTAAGGCTAACGGAGGTCCTGCGTCCGCGCGGAATTATGGCGCCCGTTATGCTAAGGGAGAGTATCTTATCTTCCTGGATTCCGACACTACCATTCCGGCCGGCTATTTCGAGGCAATAGAGAGTTATCTTGCTAAAAATGAGGTGGATTTGTTCGGAGGACCTGACCGCTCGGACGACTCGTTCACGCCCCTTCAAAGAGCCATAAGCTATTCTATGACTTCCTTTTTTACTACCGGAGGCATTCGCGGAGGAAAGAAGAAAATCACCCGATTCATACCTCGTTCCTTTAATATGGGCGTGAGACGCAGCGTGTTCGAGGAAGTGTCCGGCTTCGCACCTATGCGTTTCGGCGAAGATATGGACTTGTCTATGAGGATACTCGAATCCGGTCACAGCTCGGCTCTTATAGACGACGCCTTCGTCTATCATAAGCGAAGGACTTCTCTTCGCGGCTTTTACAGACAGGTGTTTCATTCTGGCTGCGCGCGTATTGATTTGAGCATAAGGCATAAGGGGTCCCTGAAGTTAGTGCACCTTCTGCCGCTGTGCTTCACCCTGGGCTGCTTGGCATTGGTTCTTTGTGCGGCGATTTTCCGTTGCGCATTCATAGCCTCGCCTATTCTTTTATACGCGCTTCTGTTATTCGTGGACAGTTCCATAAAAGAAAAGAGTCCTTACGTAGGACTCTTTTCAGTGGCTGCTGCATTCGTGCAGCTATTTGCCTATGGTCTAGGTTTTATCGACAATCTCTGGAAACGGTGCGTCTTGAAGACGGCATCGGTCTCAAATATCGATAACGACCGTTTCTATTCTTAGTAATCCTTAAAAAATAACTTGATAATCTTTGTGCGTCTTTCCGGCCTATATTTCTTTTCTCATTAGTCGTGTGCGTCCAGCACACTCCTTCTTCTAAAAGAAATCTATCCTCGAAAATCCATCACAAATCTTTACCAACTTATTTTTTAACGCTTACTTAATCGTAGTACTTCAGGTCTCTAGGAGTAACTTTGTTCATGTTGTCCAAGAGGTCCTGGTTAGTCTTGTACTCATCCATTAACTGAAGCATAAAGTTCATGGCTTCAATGGGATTCATATCTGCGAGAAGCTTTCTTAGTATCCAGATTCTCTGGCTTGAAGACTTGTCGTAGAGGAGGTCGTCGCGGCGAGTTCCGGAGAGAACCACGTTAACGGCAGGGAAGATTCTCCTGTTAGAGAGTGAGCGGTCTAGCTGTATCTCGGAGTTACCCGTACCCTTGAATTCCTCGAAGATGACTTCGTCCATCTTAGAACCCGTCTCGGTGAGGGCTGTAGCGAGAATGGTAAGCGAACCGCCGCCTTCTACGTTACGAGCTGCACCGAAGAAGCGTTTAGGCTTCTGGAGGGCATTGGCATCCACACCACCGGTAAGCACCTTACCTGAAGCAGGCTGAACAGTATTGTACGCACGTGCGAGTCGGGTAATAGAGTCAAGCAGAATCACCACGTCGTGTCCGCACTCTACGAGTCTGCGGGCCTTCTCGAGGACCATATTGGCCACCTTTACGTGTCTTTCTGCAGGCTCGTCGAAGGTAGACGCTACCACCTCGGCCTTAACGCTGCGCTGCATGTCCGTAACTTCCTCGGGGCGCTCGTCGATGAGGAGCACTATCTCGTACACTTCCGGATGGTTGTCGGCGATGGCATTAGCCAAGCTCTTGAGGAGCACTGTCTTACCCGTCTTAGGCTGCGCTACGATAAGTCCTCTCTGACCCTTTCCTATAGGGGCGAACATATCCACGATTCGGCACGATGGGTCTGCTCCGTGGCCGTGTCCCAGAAGGTTGAACTTCTCGTCAGGGAAGAGTGGTGTCAAGAAGTCGAAAGGTACGCGGTCCCTGATGTACTCAGGACTGCGGCCGTTAATCATCTTGATGTTTACGAGAGGGAAGTATTTGTCACTTTCGCGCGGAGGACGAATCTCTCCGAGCACTGTGTCTCCGTTTTTCAGAGCGAAGCTTTTAATCTGCTGGGCAGAGACATAGATGTCGTCCGGACTGTTAAGGTAGTTGTAGTCAGAGCTGCGAAGGAATCCGTATCCGTCAGGCATAATCTCCAGCACGCCGGTAGCGGTAACCGTGCCTTCGTATTCCGGGAATGGGTTTTTCTTCGGCTGAGGCTGTTGTGCTTGCTGCTGAGTCGGCTGCTGTGCAGGCTGTGCCGGTGCATTCTGCTGCTCCTGAACATTCTGCTGTGCATTGCTCCTGTTCTTTTGAGCGGCCAATCTTTCCGCTGCCTTATTCAGGATCGCTTGCTTGCGAAGGTCTGCCTGCTCCTGCTTTGTGCCCTCGTTCTTAACGGTCTCTTCAGCATTAGGCTCAGTTTTAACCTCTTCGACCTGCTTTTTAGGTCTTCCGCGCTTTCTCTTGTTAGCGGTATCCGTGTCGGCGCTTGCCTTTTCGATAGGCTTCTCAGCGGTCGGTTTCTCTGCCGGCTTTTCAGTCGATTTTATGTTTGCTTTCTCTGCTGGCTTCTCAGATGGCTTTTCCGTGGCTTTCTTTTCCGGCCTTTCTGCTGGTTTTTCCGCAGCTTTCGGTGCCTGTTTTTCCGCAGGCTTCTCAGAAGGTTTCTGCGCTGGCTTGGCCTGCTCCGTAGACTCTTGTGCAGCCTTAGGCTTGCGGCCTCTCTTCTTAGGGGCCTTCTGCTGGCTGTCATCTGCGAGAGTTCCCTTCGCAACAGCTTGTGCTTCAGCGTCGAGAATCATAAAAGCCAAGTTTTCGTTGTCCGTTTTCTTTGAGAATTTAATGTCCAAGTCTTGAGCAATTTTCTCTAATTCCTCGCGGCTCATTACACTAAGGTCATATAGACGATGTGGCATTGTGAAATATATTTAGTCAATTGTTAAAAACAGCTTGAAATTCCAAGTCTGTCTATACTATAGAAGATATTCAAATCTTCGCAAAGATAAATAAAATATTTTAATTATCCCAATAACTGCTGCTCTTTTTGAATCTGAGAAGGTCGGCGAGAGAGGCAGCATTGGCCGCAATCTTGAAACTATACTGCTTCCAAGTACCCACAGGCACCCACGAGAAGGTGATGTTGAAGCAATGCAGGTCGTAGGTGGCGTTCATCTGGGTGGTGGTGATTTTTTTCGCCACGAAGTCATAACCCGAAGATGCGTTGATGCTCAGTCTCGGGGTGAGCTTGATGTTACCGGTCACGTTCAGCGTGGTGGTGAAGGTGTTCTTCGTCTTCAGCACGTCGTTAGCCGAATCGTAGTTATAGCTCTTGTTATACCTGAAGCTACCGCTGAAGTTCAGCGACCACGGCACGTTAGGATTAGTATAGTAAAGCCATCCTCCCGGTATGTATTCGCCGGTAACAGGGTGGTAGTAGATTCTTTGATAGTAGCTTGCCGCTCCTTCGCCCGAGCTGTTCTCGCGTCCGTCGTTACCGTCGATCGTGCCCTTGCCCGACAGCGAATACGAAGCGGAGAGGGAAGCCGTGGTGAATCTAGCGAGTCCCTGTCCTGCGAGAATGGCAAATTTGTTATAAGTCTTGCCTTTCTTGTCTATGGCGTATGGGTCGAAGGCCGCACTACCGCTGATGTTCACCTTGTTGAAAAGGTTAGTACTCATAGAAGTGCTGATGGTGCGCATCTTCAGCGAGTCTGCCAGGAAGTTATAGCCGGTGGAGATGTTGAACTGGTCCAGAAGCTTTACCTTCTTGCTGCCCTTGCCGGTAGAGTCTGCGTAATCGCGGACTTTCGCCTCGAGGTTATTGCCAATCGAGATGCTGGCCGTGGCGCTCTTGCCCTTTCCCGGAGCGGAGTAGAGCTGACCCTGGTAGATGTTATACTGGTACTCCTTGTCGTTTCCGTTAACGTCGGTGTAGTAGAGCGTGCGGTAACCGTTCGCGTACGTACCCTTTTCAGGACTGAGGGAAAGCGATACGGAAGGCGAGATTACGTGCCTTATGGCCTGCACCTTACTGTACTTTCCGAAGTTGAACATACCATAGATTCGGGTGCTCATACTTACGGAGCCGGAGTAGTTCTGCGTAATGCCGAAGGAGCCGAACTGCTTGCCTTCCACGAGTTCCACCTTATCCGTCTCTTTATTGTATATGGCTTCGCTGGACCTGAAGAACCAGTTCTGGCTATACGATACCGAAGGGTTAAAGTTCAAATACTTGAATAGCTGGAAACTAGGAAGTCCTATGCTGAAGTTATGGGTCATTCCGTTCTTGAACTTGTCCGTGAATCCCGGCTGTCCGAACTCCTTAGCCTTGAAGTTGATCTTATTCTGGATGGAGGTGTTGTAACCGAAGGAGATTTTCTCCCAGGCCTTTTCCTTACCCACTCTGTTTTTCTGCTTGAAAGGGTAGAACGTGCTCACCGACAGTGTGATGTTAGGAAGCGTGAAGGCATAGGAGCTGTCTCTCGAGTTCTGGTTGTGCAGCAAGTTCATGGACAGATTTACCTTACCGTTCCAATTCTTCGAATAGGAGATGGAAGAGCTTACCTGGTTCTGCAAGGCCTCGTTGACCGAGTGGGAGTTATATCTACTGTTCGATGGGCTGGAGAAGTTAACCGAAGCACTGAAAGTGGTTCCCGGCCTGGCCTTCGAATCCTGCGAGTGACTCCACTTGATACCGAAGTTACTCGACGAGAAGAAGTCAGGCGCGCCTTTTTCTCCCGTCTGGTCGTGCGAGTAGTTGAAGGAAAGATTACCGTTGAATTTGTAATTAACCTTATATCTGGAGTTTACGTCCACACCCCAAGAGCCCAGCGTGTAGTAGTCTCCCGTGACCGACAGGTCCAGATAGTCTCCGAACACGAAGTACATACCTGCATCTCTCATAAAGAAACCTCGAGCGTTTTCTTCTCCGAACGTAGGCATAAGAAGACCCGTGGCTCGCTCCGGCTTTTTAGGAATGAATCCGAAAGGTATGCCTATGAAAGGTATGTGCACATCGGCCACCACCAGGTGGGCAGGTCCGAATACGGTTTTTCTGGTAGGCTTGGTAACCACCTTGGCCACTGAAAGTTCCATCCAGTAGTGAGGGTGCTCCAAATCGCAGACCGTGTATTTTCCGTGCTCCACGTTCATACTCTTGTCAGGCATAATCTTAATGTGCTGACCGTGCAGAAGGCCTTCGTCTTCCTGGGTGAGAGCCTGTTTGATGCTTACTTTCTGGCTGTTGAAGTTATACCTGATCTCGTGCATCTTATAGGACTGCTTCCCCTGAACCATCACCGGAAGTCCCTTCCATTCGCCGGTAAGGGTATCCAGAACGCCTCTCGCATAGACCACTCCGGTATTCATGTCGTAGTCCATTCTCTCGGCCGTCAGGGTCATATCCTGATACTTCACGGTCACCTCGCCGTAGTAGTGTATCATTCTCTTTCCGTCGGTAAACACTTCCACTATGGAGTCGCGTGCGTTAGAGAATGCAGGCTGCTTCAACGAGCTGTAACTGAGCTGGTTCAGTGAGTCTAACCTAAACAGGGAATCGGCCTTCGCCAGACTGTCCGCACGGGCAAGCATAGCCGAATCGGGAGCGGCGGCCTCCTTTTTAGGGCGTGCTCCTCCGGCAAGCGGTTTGCGGGAACGGTCAGGTCTCTGTGCAAATGCTTCTGTACAGAAAAAGACCAGTATACTTAATATAAGTAATGTATGTGTATATCTATATTTGTGCAATTTTTCTTAAATTTGCAATCTTGCAAAGATAAAACATAATTCCAAGTTTCCCAATATGAAACGTGTCTATATAATTTTATTTTCTATTTTGTTGCTGGGCTGTTCGGCTTCGGCTATGGAAGATTTGACCCTGAAGACGGTCGTAATAGACGCTGGACACGGCGGGAAAGACCCCGGAGCGGTAAGCAAGGACGGGAAAAGTAAGGAAAAGACCTTTACTCTCGACATCGCAGAGCGCCTCGAAGCCCTGATCCAGGAGAAGTACCCGGAAGTGAAGGTGGTGCTCACCCGTCACGACGATACCTTCATCTCGCTGGACCAGAGAGCCGAAATCGCGAACAAGTGCAGTGCCGACCTCTTCATCTCCATCCATATCAACTCTGCCTACGCCACGACCTCGTCCGGATTCTCGACCCATGTGCTGGGGCAGTCTTCCCAGAAGAATCGCGACCTTTATAAGGCCAATCTGGAATTGGTGAAGCGCGAGAACTCGGTGATTATGCTTGACGACAACTATAATGCGAAGCAGAGCGGGTTCGATCCTTCGGATCCGAGCTCCTATATATTTATGACTATGATGCAGAGCGCCCATTTGGAGCAGAGCATCGATTTCGCACAGATAATAAACAAGAACCTTAAGGGCGGGCCCATCACCGTGAACAGAGGCGTGAGCCAAGACCCTTTCTACGTACTCTGGAAGACCACTATGCCGGCGGTCCTGGTAGAATTGGGATTCATCAGCAATCCGGACAACTTGGCCCAGCTTAAAAAGCCGGCGCAGAGGCAGGAATTGGCCCGAAGGCTACTGCTCGCATTCTCCGAATACAAGCAGCAGTACGATTCTTCCACATCGCACTCGATGATCGAAAGCTCGTCTCGAAGCACGGAATCCACGGTGACGCAGGCAGTCTCGCAACCGGTGGTCAAGTACGGAGTCCAGGTCTTCGCCGTGTCGTCGAATCTCGAGAGGGGAGACGCTCGTTTCTTAGGTTACGAGCCGGCAGTTTTTCCGTCGGGAAAGATTAAGAAATATGTGATATCCGTGGACGAATCCTTGGAGGTAGTAAGAAAAAATTTCAAGGCCATAAAAAAGAAATATCCGGACAGTTTTATAGTTAAAATTGAGGGCGAAAACCTGTCCAGATGCAAGTAGGATGCGCATATTTCAATTTATAATAATTCTAAACTATAACTTGCCGTCATATCAATACGTTGCGGCTTTTTCGCGCGGGTAAAGTATTGAAAAATAAGTGATTATAAAATAGCCGTTTCGATGCGGTTTCAACATTTGATAAGTAATTAAATCCACTTATGCAATAGCAAAATCATTTTTTTATCTACTTTTTTTCCCCGACTTTTGCATCACTAAAGATTTCCTAAAAGATGCAGGACACACAGAGACATAGCAGTGATGTCTGGGAGGATTGTCTGCGTATAATTGAGAGCAATATCCTTCCGGTGCAGTTTGAAACCTGGTTTAAACCTATCAGGTTCGTCGCGCTATCCGGAGATGTCCTCACCGTCGAGGTTCCGACCATTTACTACCGAGATTTCATAGAGCAGAACTTCATCGATTTGCTTACGAAGACCCTTAGAAGAGTCATCGGTAATAACGCCCAGCTCAGATATCGCGTGGCTCCCGTACAGGGGCAGCCGTCCGTCGACATAGATGGTGCTGCCGGCCCCGTGGCTCAGAACCCTCCGGTATCCATTTCTTCCATCAAGCCTGCGGGAAGTACAGGTGCGCTTGTATACCCGGGACTAAAGAAGATGAGGATAGATCCTCGTCTTAATCCTGAGTACAGATTCAGTACCCTGGTAGAGGGAGAGTGTAACAAATTGGGAATCTTGACGGGTATCGAGATTTCGAACAAGCCGGGCGATACTCCATATAACCCTCTTTTCATATTCGGTGGATGCGGATTGGGAAAGACTCACTTGGCACAGGCCATAGGTAATGCCATCAAGGAGAAGAATCCCGACTGCACCGTGCTCTATGTGACCGGTACCGAATTCAAGACTAAGTATATGGATGCCACTCAGCGTAATATCCTTACGGACTTCCTGTCATTCTATATGAAGATAGACGTCCTCATCATAGACGACATCCAGGATATGCGCGGTCAGGGTAACCAGAGCGCCTTCTTCAGCATCTTCAACCACCTTCACCTGCACGGAAAGCAGTTGATACTCACTTCCGACAGGGCTCCGAAGGATTTGGAGAACTTCGAGGAGAGACTTCTTTCCCGCTTCAAGTGGGGATTGTCCGTGGAGTTGAAGCACCCTGACTATAACACCAGACTGAGTATGCTCCAGTCGAAGTGCAGAAGGGAAGGTCTCATTATATCAGACGATGTGCTGCGCTATATCGCGATGAACGTGAAGAGTAACTTCAGGGAACTCGAAGGCTCTCTCATCTCGCTTATGGCCTATTCGACCTTCACGCACCGCGACTGCTCCATCGAGATGGTTAACAACGTGCTGTCGAACATCGTATCCGAGCCTAAGAGCGACCTTACCATAGATAAGGTACAGTCGGCAGTGTGCGAGTACTTCCACATCACGAAGGACGATCTCGTGTCACACTCCAGGAAGAGACAGCTCGTTCAGGCCAGACAGATCTCCATGTATCTGTGCAGGAATATGATTCCGAACTGCTCTTTGTCCGTGATAGGCTCGAAAACGGGCGGGAAGGACCACTCTACTGTATTGCACTCTTGTAATACAGTATGCGACCTGATGAGCACCGATAAGGTGTTCAAGGGCTTCGTAACCGAATTGGAAGGGATTCTTCAGCCTGTAGGTAGATAATTTTTAAAACTGCATATATTATGATATCTGAAAGAATCCTTGAAATCTTCAAGGAAATTACTCGTATTCCACGTGGTTCAGGTCACGAGGAGCCTATGACCGAGTATCTCGTAAAATGGGCTACCGAGCACGGACTTGACGTTAAAAGAGATGAAATAGGTAATGTCTGCATAACTCGTGAGGCAAGTGCCGGTAAGGAAAACGTACCTACGCTCGTACTTCAAGCCCATCAGGATATGGTGTGCGAGAAAAACGAAGGCGTAACGCACGACTTTTTCAAGGACCCTATCGAATATGTGGTGGAAAATGGTTGGATGATAGCTAAGGACACCACTTTGGGTGCCGACGACGGCATAGGCATCGCGGCTTGCTTGGCCCTTCTGGAAAGCGATCTTCCTATGGGTAAGCTCGAATGTGTGTTCACCATCTCCGAAGAGACGGGAATGGATGGTGCTGAGGCTATGAAGGAAGGTTTCTTCACGGGACGCACTCTCATTAACCTCGACTCCGAAGACGAAGGCCAGATGTTCATAGGATGCGCCGGCGGTGTAACTACCGAGGCGGTTTATCACTTTGAAAATGAGCCTGTAAGAGAAGGCGCGAAGCGTTGCAAGCTTACCATAGGCGGAGCTATCGGAGGCCATAGCGGAGACGACATAAACAAGGGTCGTGCTAACACGGTAGCCCTTATGGTAAGATTCCTTTTCAGCCACCTCGACACGCTTCAGATCATAAAGATTAACGGTGGCGGAAAGCATAATGCCATAGCTCGTGAGTGCGTGGCTGCGGTGACCTGTCCTGACGTGAAGGCACTTAAGGCCGATTTTGAGCGCTTCGGCAGCGAAGTAAAGAATGAATTCAGGGTTACCGACCCGGGCTTGAAGTTCGAGTGTAAGGAAGTGGAGCATCCTTGCAAGCACCTTCCTATAAATAGCGCACAGGCAGTGAAGATAGTGTCTTCGCTCTGGGCTTGTCCACACGGAGTGGCTGCTATGAGTCAGGATGTCCCTGGCTTCGTGGAGACCTCTACCAACTTGGCTTCAGTACAGACCGATTTCGAGACTAACACCATAAAGGTAGTTACCAGCCAGCGCAGCAGCACCAAGAGCGAATCTCGTGCGATAGCTTCAAAGGTTCGCGCAGCCCTCGAACTGGGCGGTGCGTGCGTAGAACATCTGAACGAATATCCGGGCTGGGCGCCTAACGTCGATTCCCATATCCTCAGCAAATGCGTATCGTCTTACGAGAAACTCTTCGGAGAGAAACCATTGGTACTCGCCATTCACGCAGGATTGGAGTGCGGATTGTTCCTCGAGAAATTCCCGGGACTCGATATGATTTCATTTGGACCTACTCTCAGGGGCGTTCACGCACCGGGAGAGAAACTGGAATTGGAGAGTTTGGACAAATTTGCCCGTCATCTCGAAGACGTGGTCGTAAATTTCGAATGATATGAAAGTCGCACCTTCCATTCTTACCGCAGATTTTCTGCATCTGGAAAAGGAGCTCAAGATGATAGATTCCTGCTCCGATTATATCCATCTGGACGTGATGGACGGCTCGTTCGTCCCTAACATCTCGTTCGGATTTCCTGTAATCGAAGCCATAAGCAAGGTTATGACCATTCCTATGGATGCCCATCTTATGGTAGTCGAGCCGCAGAGATGGTTTGAGACTCTCGCGCGTATGGGCGTGCAGATGGTGAGTTTCCACCTTGAGACTACGGGATGGAAGACTTCTTCCGTCATAAAGGCGGCGAAGAAGACGGGGATGAAGGTAGGATTGGCCATAAATCCTAACGTACCGGTCGAGAAGCTATATAAATATATAGGTAAGGTGGATTTCTTCCTGGTGATGTCGGTTTTCGCCGGTTTCGGAGGACAGAAGTTCATCTACGAGACCATAGATAGGGTCAGCGCGCTTAAGGCCGAGATCGAAAGACGCAGTGCCCACACTCTTATCGAGGTGGACGGCGGGGTCGGTCCTTCTAATGCCAAGGTGCTCTCCGATAGTGGAGTAGATATCGTGGTGGCCGGCAGTTCGGTGCTGGGAGCATCCGATCCGGTGTCAGTGGTCAGAGAGCTTCAGGAAGCCTGAACACATTCTCGTCGAAATTCTCACAGAGATATTTTCTGCCGTCTTCGCTTGAGAGCATCTGAGCGTGGCGGCAGAATTCTTTATAGAATGCCTCCAACTCCTCGCGGATGTCGTAGCTCTTCCCGGTCAATTCGCCCAGCGACACGGGATTCGGCAGATCTTCGGGCCAGCCGCTTTCGTTTATATTCAGGCCAATCCCTATGATGCTATTGTGCACGAGATTCCCCTCGAGGATGTTCTCGATGAGGATGCCGCAGATCTTCTTGTCTTCTACCCAGATGTCGTTAGGCCATTTGATGCGCGCACGAACTCCTCGCGCGGCCAGATAGCTGAGCAGCGAAAGGGTGGTTATGCGAGTAAGGTAGAGCGCTTCGCTTGCCGGAAGGTTTTCCGGGTTGAAGACGACGGTAAAAGTGAGGTTCTTTCCCGGAGTGGTATACCAAGTGTGAGTACCTTGTCCGCGACCGGCACTTTGTTCAATCGTGGCTATGACTGACAAGTTGTCATAGTCTGCTATATGCTTTTTTGCTTCGTTATTCGTCGAAGCCAAGCTTTCGAACCATTTTATTCCCGACATTTTTATAGTGGTGCAAATTTTGTATCTTTGTCTGCAAATTTACAATAAATCTTATTTATGGACAATCAACAGTTGCGCGTTATAGCAGACGCAATTCTCGACAAAAAAGGTGAAGATGTAATTTCCATCGATCTTCGTCCTCTTGGAACAGCTATTACCGATCATTTCGTGATATGTACGGGCACTTCCACCACTATGGTTTCTGCCATAGCAGACAATATTATAAAGGAAGCTAAGGAAAAGTTAGGTATCAAGCCTGTCAGGATGCAGGGAATGGAGAATGCCTTCTGGGTAATCATAGACTTCGGCGATGCCGTAGTGCACATTTTCTTGAAGGAGTACAGAGAATTTTACAGACTCGAGGACCTCTGGGCAGATGCGCCTCGTAAAACATATACAGATTAATGAATAAGAAGAAGAAAGTTAAGGTAGTCAGGCTGAACTTATCCTGGCTATACCTCCTTTTGGTCGGTGGTATCTTCTACCTGCTCTTTAAGGATGGTGCTGCTGCAAATCCACAGAAGACCGAGTGGGCGACTGTCCGAGAGATGGCGCTTGCCGGAGATGTGAAGGAAGTGGATTTCGTACGTAATGAGTACAAGGGTCTCGTGACCTTGAAAGGAGAAAGTCTGGAGAAATACGCATCGGACTTCGGAGGTAAGGTCCCTGTTCGTTCTCCACATTATATATTCCTGGCGACGGACCACTTCGACGTGGAAAAGGAAATCGCTTCGCTTAATGCCGGACTCGAAAAGGAAAATCAGGTAAAACTAGTTATCAGTCAGGGTAATAACTTCTGGTCTAACATAATGGACTGGATTTTCCCTCTGGTTCTCATCATACTTATGTATGTAATGATGTTCCGCGCTTTCCGTCCTATGGGCGGCCAAGGCGGCCAGGGAGGCGGTGGCGGATTCAATCCATTCAACGTAGGCAAGGCGCAGGGAAAATTGGCAGATAAGGATAAGGTGGACGTCACGTTTAAGGACGTAGCCGGTCTTTACGGCGCGAAGGAGGAGGTTATGGAAATCGTAGACTTCCTGAAAAATCCTAAGAAGTACACCGACCTGGGTGCGAAGATTCCTAAGGGTGCACTGCTGGTAGGCCCTCCTGGTAACGGTAAGACATTGCTCGCTAAGGCAGTAGCCGGTGAGGCCAATGTTCCTTTCTTCTCTATGAGCGGTTCCGATTTCGTGGAGATGTTCGTGGGTGTGGGTGCAAGCCGCGTGCGTGACCTCTTCGCCCAGGCTAAGGAAAAGGCTCCTTGCATCGTATTCATAGACGAGATCGATGCAGTGGGTAGGGCCAGAGGTAAGAACGCCGGATTCTCCGGAAACGACGAGAGGGAAAATACATTGAACCAGTTGCTTACCGAGATGGATGGTTTCGGCTCGAACAGTGGAGTCATCGTGCTCGCAGCGACTAACCGTGCGGATATCCTCGACAAGGCGCTTATGCGTGCCGGACGTTTCGACAGACAGATTCACGTAGACCTTCCGGAACTTAAGGAAAGGGAGGAGATATTCAAGGTTCACATCCGCGACCTGAAAATCTCAAAGGACTTCGACGTTTCCTATATGGCCAAGCATACCGCCGGCTTCAGCGGTGCCGACATCGCGAATGTCTGCAACGAAGCCGCCCTCGGCGCAGCCAGAAAGAACAAGTCGGAAATCGACCTTCAGGACTTCCTCGATGCAGTGGATCGTATCGTGGGCGGTATAGTGAAGAAGGGTTATCTTCTCTCAGATTCAGAGAAGAAGACCATCGCTCACCACGAGGCGGGTCACGCTGTGGTAAGCTGGCTCCTTCCTCATGCCAATCAGCTCTTCAAGGTTACGCTCGTCCCTCGCGGAAATGCACTCGGTGCTGCGTGGTACCTTCCGGATGAGCACAAGATAGAGCGCAAGAGTCAGATGATAGACGAGATGTGTTCGCTCATAGGTGGTAGGGTAGCCGAAGAAATTCTTAACGGAGAGCCTTCTACAGGTGCACAGAATGACTTGGAGCGTCTTACTAAGACAGCCTACTCTATGATTCAGAATTATGGTATGTCAGAAGTGTTCGGTAACTTCAGTTTCTACGATTCTACGGGAAGCCGCGCCTACGACTTTACCAGACCATATTCTGAGAAGACGGCAGAGCTCCTCGACGCGGAAGTGTCCAAGCTCGTGAAGGAAGTACACGACAAGACCTATAAGCTCCTCAAGGAGCACGAGCAGGGCTGGCGCGAAGTAGCTAACGAATTGCTTACTAAGGAAGTCATATTTGCAGACGATGTTCAGGCCATTCTCGGACCTAAGGTTAAGGATGCTCAGGACGAATTGAAGGAACAAGATGACACCGTTAGTCAAGCGTAGTATTTTCGGAGCATTATATGCTCTCATCATAGCTGTGGGCCTTTTAGGCCCACAGCCTTTGTTTGTAATAGTGTTCGGATTTGCCATAGCCCAGACTATGCACGAATTCTACTCCATGTCTCTGGGAGAGAGCTTCAAGTCGAGCCGTCTATGCGCGATACTCGCTATGCTCACCCTCTTCGTGACGGCGTATTCGTCCCGTATGGGATTGTGCGAGGGAAAGTGGATGTATCTTACCTTGATTCCGCTGGCTTTGGGTACCGTATTGCCTTTATGGAGCAAGGAGTATTCCGAATATGGAAAGATGTCCTACTGGGCTGCAGGAATGCTTTTTACGGGTGCGCCATTGGCCCTGACCCCAGTGCTTGCAGTGCACGGAGGCCAGTTCGACGGTATGCTTCTGGTGTGCATCTTCATCATCGTGTCGCTTAATGACGTGGGAGCCTATTTCGTGGGCTCGTCGCTGGGACAGAAGGCAGGCGCAAAGAAATTGGCCCCGCATATCTCGCCCAAGAAGTCGTGGTGGGGAGTCATCGGAGGATGTATTACGGGAGTGCTCGTCTCTTGGGGGCTCAGCGCTCTGGGTTGGCTCCATCTGGATGTGGCGCATGCGATGTGCTTTGGCGCCGTGCTTAGCGTCGTGGGCGTGCTGGGCGATCTGGTCGAGAGTATGTGGAAACGTTACTTTTCGGTCAAGGATTCCGGCCACCTCATCCCTGGACACGGCGGATTGTATGACAGATTGGATTCGACTATATTCGCTATAGTGTGCGCGGTTGTCTATCTCGAAGTGTTTGGTCTTCTTCTATAAGTTCCAGCAGTTTGTCAGCCGCTTCAGCTTCAGGAATGTGTCTTAATACAGGCACATTCTTTTTGTATATGGACACTTTTCCACCGCCTTCTCCGACATAGCCCCAGTCGGCGTCCGCCATCTCGCCGGGACCGTTTACGATGCATCCCATCACGGCGATTACCACGTTCTGAAGGTGTGATGTCTTGGCCTTGACTTCCTCGAAGGCTTTCTGGAGGTTATACATAGTGCGTCCGCAGCCGGGGCAGGCTATGTATTCCGGTTTGTAAAAACGCTTTCTCGCGGCTTGCATTATCTCGTCGCGAAGATGACCGTCGACTTCTTGAGGGATGTCGTCTACTTCGCCGCGCATCAGTTTCGGACCCCAAGTGCAGGCTGCGTCGAGCATCTCGATTTCCTGTGCACTAAGTCCCTTAGGGGCCGGAGCATTTGAGTATCTGGCTGCCAGATAAGCTGCTACGGGGAGCTCCTCCTGAGGGTCTTCAGTTAGGGATACCCTTATCGTATCGCCTATGCCTTCCTCCAGCAGGGTAGCTATTCCCACGCAAGATTTGATGCGCCCGCTTTCGCCATTTCCGGCTTCGGTCACGCCTACGTGAAGAGGGAAGTCGACGCCTCCCTCCTTAAAGAGGCGCACGAGTTCCCTATAAGCCTGGACCATAGTTACGGTGTTCGACGACTTGAGCGAGACTACCACCTTGTCGAAGTCATGCTCCACGCACATTCTTACCCATTCCATAGCCGCCAGAGCCATAGCCTGAGGAGTGTTTCCATAGAGCGATGTGATATACTCGCCCAGAGAACCGTGATTTACGCCTATCCTTATGGCAGTTCCGTTTTCCTTACATACTTCTATGAGCCGAGCGAACTCCTCGCGGGCCTTTTCGTGGTCTTTATGGAAGTTACCCGGATTGATGCGTACCTTGTCCACGAAAGGTGCCACCTCTATGGCAGTCTGGGAAGAGAAATGTATGTCGGCCACTATCGGGGTATAGATGCCTCTTTCGCGAAGGGCTTCCCTAATGGCTTTTATATGAGGTACATCCTGTAACCCCGGAACCGTGAGGCGTATCATCTGCGACCCGGCCTTGCTTAGCCTGATGCACTGCTTGATGCTTTCTTCTTCGTCACAAGTGTGCGTGTTGCACATAGTCTGTATGACGATGGGATGACCTTTTCCCAGCACTATCGCCGGATTACCTATTCTTACTGCCATATACTATCTCCTTTGCTTGTCTTTTCAAATCGGCGTTCGTAGTTCCGAAACGCTTGCCCAAATGAATGTGCACTCCTGCGGATATTATGATGTCCAGAGGGTAGGCATATCTATAATAAACCTTATTCTGCTCTTCATAGCCCGAACCTTCAGGGAAGAGGGAATTGGGAGTGAAAATGCTCGACATTCCGTAACGAAGCTGGGCGTTTATGTGGAACTCGAAAGGCTCGAAGATCAGTGCGAATCCGGCACCTCCCCGAAACCCATAGTCCCAGCGAATGTCTGTGTCATACCAGTTCTTCGCGTATGCGCTCTCGACATTTGGGCCAAATCTTTCCACGGCCAATCGGTACCCTCCATAGATTCCCAGCCCTGCATAGACCTTGCTGTGAAGCCCGTCCTTATGAATCTGCATCATGAAAGGCACTTCCACCACATCCATTTTTATGGAGCGGCTTTTCTCCTTAAAGAATTCGTAGGTCTGTCCTGTTTCCTTGTTTTCCTTAAAGTGATAGCCCTCGTGTCCGTATTCTATGCCTATCGTCCATCCGAAATAAGGCAGGTAGTTGAACATCTTCTCGTAGTGGGTGAAGGTCAGCGCGTAGTGTCCCGGAACGAGATCCCTAGTCTGGCTGTGACTCGGACTGAACTGCATTCCGGTGAAGGTGACTCCGTAGTTGAAGCCTATCATCGAGTAGTCGTTCAGTTTCTTTGTATATTCGATCTTTACCGTGTCCAGATATTCGTCGGGCCAATCGGTAATCAGCGTATCCGCTTGTCTTGCAGCCTCCTCCTTCAGGAAGTCGATCATCGGCGCGCTGCTTGTCGTGTCGGTGGGCTCGAGCGGGGATTGGCCGAAAGCGAGGATTCCGCCCAGCGCAAATGTCAATGTGAGTAGGGTCTTTTTCATCCGCTATTTCAGTTCACTGATTTCTATGATTTGGGTTAGCTCCGTCGCTGCCGGCAGGTCCAGGTATTCTTCGTTCTCAGAGACCTTGAAGAATGCCACCTTCTCCGGCTGGCGATGTTCGAGTATGTTTCCGGTGTCCACCATCGAGTTCTTGTTATAGTCGAAGGTTACGCGCACCGAATACTTGCCTTCCTTCAGGTAAGGGAATACGAGCTGGGTGTCTTTCTCTATTATATAGTTTCTCAGCACCTTGTCGCGCTTTTCGTTCAGCAGGTCGACTATGAGCTTGCCTTCCACTCCCTTCATATCCAGGATGATGGTGCTCAATTTGTCATCGCTTGGCAGGCTCACCTTTACTTCTGTACTGTCCGAGTAAAAGCCGTTTATGTCCCTAAACGCGCGATGCGGCACTTTCAGGAAGTATTCGTAGCCCGGGAGCAACTTCTCCTTAGGCCTTATGGTGTATCGCCTGAGGTTAAGGCTATCCTTTTCGACGGTAAACGAGCCTTTCAACTCCTTCTGCTTAGGATTTATATATCTGAATTTCAGCGAGTCGAAATTCTCGTAGATGATAGGGTAGGCGAACTCTATGGAGAATCCGTTCTGCTCTACCGTCTCCGGCTCCGCCGTAAGTTTATATACGCAGATGGTGTCCTCGTGCTTGAGGTTCTGTCTGGCGGCACGACCTGTCTTTTTCGGCAGGGCTCCCTCTATGAACAGAGGGTAATGCTCGAGGCTTGGCTCGAATACCCCCGTAGAGTCATTGGTCTTACGGTAGTTTATATAGAGTTGAAGGGTATCAGGGGTGCGTCGGCGGTCGTTTATCCAGATTTCGAGACTGTCCTGGCGGAGGTTGAATTGGCTTATAAGCTGCTCCTGCTTGTAGCCCTTTATCCAAAGCGAGTCTATCCACGCATTCTTCGACATAAATGTGACGTAGGCGTGCTTGTCGGCGCTGCGGCCCTTGTTCATAAGCTTTTGCTTGGTGCTTTCCTCCTTGAAGAGGCGAATCTCGTATTCGCTCTTTCTCGCGCGGCATTCCAGCGTGTCCTTCATATCGTATTTCTGCA